>Ga0123342_1000567_pt1 | contig 58888 bp, 25 predicted proteins | sample Turbeawhitnodule_FD_89960 | JGI IMG/M metagenome (GOLD analysis project Ga0123342, IMG submission 89960) | Root nodule microbial communities of legume samples collected from Mexico - Turtle bean Mexico white nodule | ecosystem: Host-associated > Plants > Roots > Nodule | place: Mexico: Nepantla... | reverse complement strand
TCCAACTTCCTAACAGAAATCAAACTTTTCCTCAAGCTTGGAACAACTCTGACATCCTTCAAAGTCCATAAACCAACTGGTGTCTTCAACACTATGTCACCCATGCCCGTAACATCAAGAGTTCTGTTGTCCGCTAGTCTTACCATTCCAAAGTCTCCAATAACTAGATTCTGCAATGCTTCAGAATCCATGACCCAGGAATCCACACTGTTATCCGTGCAACAGACTAAAAGGTCCTCGTCCGCGAAGTCTCCTACAATGTTGACTTATTTATCATTTGGGCATTGATTCCTGAAATGCCCACCTCCTTGCAGTTCCAACATGTTACACTTGAGCAATCCCGAGTCTTTGACTGACTCCTTCTTTTGTTCTTGCTCCCACTATTTCTGATATTTTTCTTACCTCTAATGACATATAGCGATTCACTAGATAATTCCCCAGAACTCCTTCTTTGGACATCCTCGCCAAGAATGAGATCACGAATTTTCTCAAAAGTGAATCCATCGGATCCCGCTGAACTGGTAACTATTGTAACCATTCCGGACCATCTGTCAGGCAAAAACAATAGCAGTAGTAAAGCTTGAACTTCATCATCGAACTTAATGCCCAATGACATAAGTCTGGCTAAGATCGAATATTGATGTGCTCAGTAACTGAACTCGCAAATCCTCAATTTGCATTTTCCACAAACTGAAATTTGTACCATCGAATTTTCAATTCGGAACTTCCCGTCTTCTGCCATCCATCTCAAACGACTAGTCGAGATACTCGGTACAACTAATTTCATATCTTGGCAATCTTTCTTTTTAAATCAAGACCACAAAAATTGCACCACCCAAAATCAATCACCAACAGACCTGGTCGCAGTCCCCAATACACTGGCGCTCCGCCTCACTGGACCACAGTTGCCAGGACACGCACCGCCGCGGTTCGCGCTCCGCACCACCACCGTCGCTGGTCACAGCCGTCGCACTGTACTCTGTGTCGTCTCAAACCAACACACCTGCAGAACGCACATGCAACCCTAACTTTGGGATGTCGTTGCCGCCCCTGCGAAACCCTAGCTTTGGGATGTCATTGCAGCCCCTGCGAAACCTTAGCTTTGGGACGCGGTTGCCGCCTCTGTGAAACCCTAACTTTGGGACGCTACTGCAGGCCCTGCGAAACCCTAGCTTTGGGACGCTGCTGCCGCCTCTGCGAAACCCTAACTTTGGGACGCTACTGCAACCGCAATTTTCATGTCTTGTCGATTAATTTCTGCTGATCGGATCTCTAGTGTGTAAACGAACCTAAGCTCTTGATACCACTTGATGGGAAAAATGCACGCGGAAGCAATACACACAATCACGAATCAACTGCAGAAAAATAAACAACACAAGATTTAACGTGGTTCAGTCGCCAACTACAACCTACATCCACACGGGCAACTAATAGGTTTACATTATATCTTGTTGTAGACCAATTACAAGTACAATGATCTCTTTAAATAGAGATAAACAAAGATAATAAAGGACACAATGATTAAGCCCACTCACTAAAACATGGTGTCTACTCAGCCCAACCCAATTGGTCCTGGCTTCATACCCAACAATCTCCCACTTGAAGTCACGAAACAATGTTCACTTGCGCTTCAACTGTGTACATGGTGTCTTGTCAGCCCAACCCAATTGGTCTTAACTTCATACCCAACATTTCTATTAAGAAGATAATGAACTATACAGGTAAAAAGATAATGTGGGGAGGGTTACGATATCTCTCCACCATCTTCCTCCCACATGAGATGATATTATTGCTCAAAGTATTAAGCATGAAATGTATTATGAAAATGAGATATCTCATGTTTCACTAATGATCTAAGTACATAAGATGGTAAAAAGTCGAATGAGGTTCTTGCATAAAGTCTTTCATGGCATATGCAAGAAACCCTTGACATAAGAATTTAAGGTTGAATTTTAATGATGGTATTTTCGATGGGTCAGGTATTTGTTTTTAGAACATACTTAAAACAGAAGTTCTAGAAAACGTTGAATGTGACAAATTAATTTTTTTTCCTTAATATGAGTATACAATTATACGAAAACAAATTAAATTGCAGGTACCAATAAAAAAAATTAGACTAAACTAGAAAAAAAAATATTGAATATTTTTTATGTGCATAGTTTTAGGAGTTAAATAAACATACAGTAATTGAGTGGAGGCCTATTATATAGTTGTACTTCTATTATATCTTACTAATGTAGTTTAAATACGGTGTTACATAAATCATCATTCCAACAAACAAACAATCAATCATATTAATATTTGATGGAATTAGTCCATATCAAGATTATCATACTCGAGAGTCTACATAGACTCTTGAAAGGTCTGTAAACTTAACTTTTAAACCTGACTCATAGACTCGTAAGAGTCTTTTTCATATAAAAATTCAATAAAAAATATTCATACACCAATTCCATAATATTGAATGCCTTTATTAAATGTTTTTAAGCATAATTACCTTATTACCTTTCACTTTGACCAGAGCAATAATTCCACAATTTTATTGTACTAAAACACCAAAACCAAAATAATAAGAAATAATGTAATCCCAAATTTATTTCAAATCTGGCCCAATGACTTAAAAATCACTTTTATGATAACCCTCAGTCTGTCTCTATCAACAAACCCTAAAATTAAATTTTTTTAATCCATCGAACTCACAGTCTTAACATAACTGCACAACCCAATCGCAGAGCCTCCTAAACGGGGTTGTGTCGGTGAGGCACAATGAGGTGCAACGAGGCGAGGCGAGGAACGGTGACTTGATCTGAGGAGATTTGAGACTGTGACACACGACGAGCAGATGCGACATGACGAGGCGATGACGACGACGCAAACGATGAAGCGAAACGCAAAAGCACAAGGTAAGGCAACAAGTTTTTGGCTTTTCTTTCAGAACTCGTTGACTCAGTCTCCAACTCGCGAGTTTGCACTGAGTTCAGCCAGTTTGTCCCGAGTTCATCCAGTTTGTCCGATTCCTCTCCAAATTTATTAAAAAATGAGTCTACTCACGAGTGAGTTACCACTGAACTTTTAAACTCAAACGGATTTAAGAGTGAACCCGTGAGTTTGATAACATTCATCCATATAACATAAGTAATTCAATTAGGATTTAAATAATCCATCATATTAATTATTGATCGAAGTAATCCATTTATAACTTTAAGTGAATTCAATTGGGATTAACACCAATCAAACCCTAGATATGTCCAAATGAAATATAAAGTGGATTTGCCAACCATGTTCATCAAGTACCTATTTCTTTGCCCTACCATTCTAGCCTCTCTCTACGTGCATGCCTTCATGTCACCAACATGGTTCCACCAATTGTTTTTTCATTCCAAAATCACTTTAAACAGCTTTTATTTGACTCGTTCTTGTGTGATTATTTTGCTTCCTTCGATCATAATTCCCATCACCATTTTCAAACACAGTACAAAAGTCTCTCAGTCTCTACTTTTATATATTTGGTCACAAAACATAACATTTCCAACATCAATGTTTGGCACTTTTCTTTTATCCATTTCTTTGCTTCGCATCTTCTAAATCATAGTAATCAAAGGGAGGTGGAAAAAAGCTATCTTTTTTTTTTGTCTTTTTGTCAAGCTTTAGGCCATATGTTTGCATTTTTTTTATAATTGCTATTTTCAACCATGCTTTTCTATTCGTCCCATTTTAATCCAAATACATAAGTTTGCATATTTACTTATAAGAACGAAATAGAATAAAAAAAAGTCAAATTTATCTATGAAGAAATTAGTAGATGTTAATATGACACCTTTTGTTTCTTTTATATGGAAATAGAGTTCACTAGAATAGGGATTTACCTAACGGGTTTCTTTTGTAAAAAAAAAGAGGGCAAATAGTACAATAAAGTATATAAGTTTAAACATTTTTTTATTGTTCATAGAAACGTGAAATACTACACTTTTTTAGATTATTAATTTTTATCAAAAAAATTATCAAACCCCTTTTAGTGGAATATTTTCTTCTTTAATCATATTTTTTTTATTTACTTGAATATGAAATTTTATTTCAGATTTTCACTCGAACCAAGGAAAATTTGCTCCAAGTTTGAATATTATGTATTTAAAGTAATATATGTAAAAGATGTATAAAGTTGTAATTTGATTAAACTAAAATATATTATTAATGAAAATGACAATGGTGTTTCTTAATTAATTATCAGGGTAGACAATGGTGTTTCTTAATTAATTAATTGTATAAAAAGTTAAATTAATTATCAGGGTTTCAAAATTGAACTCATAAAATGAATTTACTTACCAAACAATTTTATTTTACTTAAACAAAATCATGTTTACAACAATAAAAAGTGGTGGTTCACCACTATGTTTAAATGCTTATTCTGTCGTATGACTTTGTTTGACTTGAAGTAGCATGGAGTCATACATAAGAGTTGGTCTTTTAGTCAGCTTTGTCAGGAATATATGTGTGACTAAGTTTATGTCTTTTTTGAAACATGTCGAGGTATTCAAACTTCATTTTTAGTTTTTGTTTTGTATCCTTTGTAAGGGTTAATTAGATTTTGGTGAAAATTTTGGATAAATCTTGATTGTTTATTATCTTCTTTGTTAGGCTAATGAAGATAGTTAGTCTAATATTTCTTAAATTTTCATTTATTAATGTCTTCTTTGTTAGGTTATTCAAAGTAGTGAATATAATAAGGTAAATGTCTTTAAAATACTCTTATTTATTATATTTTTTTATTGTTGATTACAGAAAATAATAAATTGTGAATTAAAGGAAATAGATTATATTCGAATTTCAATTTGAAAATGTTATCTCATTATAAAGTAGTAATTGATAGATTTGAGTGGAAAAAATTTATTTATTATTTTTATTTAATAATATTATATTTATTCTTTATTTTATTATAATAAATAAATAAGTAAATATTAATAGAAATTAACATCTAATTTATAAAAAAAGGTTTTTCCTCTCCAAATTTATGTTTTTTAATCATTATCTGTCTTTATTTTGCTTTGTCTTCTTTCCTTCCTTCTGTAGTACTTCCAAACACAATGTAAAGGTGAATTTATTGAAGCATTTTAAATTATAATGTATTTTGGAGAAAGCATGCATATACAGTATCAAAACTGTCAATACAAATACAGTAAAATAAACAAAAATATCATCTCATTTCCCACAGAAATGAATAATCCTGAAGATGGTCAAAAACATAACTATCATGCACAGCAACACTGTTTCTTTTGTAAGGAGCTTTTAATGATTGATAAAAATGGAAAAGGCACATTCAATAGTATCGTGTTGAAACTGTTGATGATAAAGCATTTTTTAACTAGATTCATGATGGTGCTCATTATTAATATTGCAGGCTACAGCACTTGGACAAATCATCATTCAACTTTTTCACTAGGTCCTCCACTGCCATGGTGAACTTAGGGTTCATCTGCAACATGGGACAATATCATGGTCCATGAACAACAATATATTATTATTTTAATGTTCCATGTGATACGCATGCAAGGGTGATGTAGTTATTCTTACAGACAAAATACCTATTCTTCCTATAGTATAGTAACATGTCAGTGTTGGAAAAGAAGAGACAAGTGATTGTAATTGTTCTTGGAAAATAATTAATATAAGTATCTCATCTGAAGATAAAAACAAAAACACTACTGATCCTTGATTTTCACACACGAGGCAATTGAAATTGTAATGAGTTATCCTTTTCCAAAGTGTGAGAATAAAAATACTACTTCATTAAACTTTGATAATGTACTTTTTGCTTTTTGACATGCTTCTAATAGATTCTCTAATTAATGTTTAAGCAATGAAATTGATCTGTTCATAACATGTGATTATAAGAAGAGTGTGTATACCTCAGCAATGGTGGTAATGGCGAGAGCAGAATTTCCAAAAGGCAAAACATTGCTGCAAAGTATGGAGAGATTATGAGCTTGAAGCTTGGCCATTACATCTCGAACAATGTTCTTTTGCATCTCACAAGTTACCCTGATGAGTACATCTTTTCCTGCTACTCTTGCTTCAACTTTTGAACATTTCTTGGTGGTTTTGGCACCATCATAAACATGAGAGCTCCATGAAAGGTCATAAGCAACCATGTTGGTTTTGCTTAGTTTCAAGCACCCTGCTGATTCTATCTTCCTCTTCTGCTGCTTCTCTTTCTCCAAATCTTTCACTCGCTGCTGAAGATACTTCACGTACTCTACAGCATTGCTAAGAACAGAAACCTTGTCCATCTACACACATGTTCAAAAGTTTCTCACATCAGTTCAATAATAGATCTAAAAATAACCAATGGGGGAAAAATGGATGATTTGTAGTGTTTCTGCTGCTTAAAAAACAAAATTATGAGTGTATTACCACTTGTCTTTGAATGAAGATCATATATATATAGATGGTACCAAGAAGCAAGGAAAAAACATATGATCTAACCTTTTTCAAGCCAGGAATAAGGGCAGCAAGAGCAATGAACATTCTGGTGATATTCTCTCTCCTTTTTCTCTCAGTTAATATGTGATCTGCTGTCTGAGGAGAGGTTCTTTCCCTCTTGAGGGATTTTCTGTGGTGTGGCTTTTCTTCTTGTGTCTGCTTTGGTTGTTCACCAAGATTTGGTTGGCATGTTTTCTTGGCAACAGTTGGCACTGAAGTGGAATCCTCAAATGACAGAACACAAGTTTGTGGTTTATGTGGAGAAGCTTGCTGTGTGAGACTTGGCATGTCAAAGGCAGTGTTCTCTTCCAAAGATAAAAAATTGGTTAGAAGGGTAGCTGTGTTTTCTTTCCATGAGACTTCTTCAGGATCCACTGAACTATCATCCTCCTTAAGTTCTTCTCCAGCAGAGTTCATGTCAAAATCACTGAAAATATGCCAGTCATTGTTTTCCTGCAAACACAACAAAAAAGAACAGGTTATAGAGGAAGAAGGTTATGTATATGGTTTATATATACCATGTTCCATGTTACACACCATAATTGGAACCCATTTTTGCCATGACTCATCATCCATTTGGTCCATGGATATGTGCCAAAGGACTGTAGTGTAGTATATATATGGTTATGAAATTTGGGAAAGTTGAGACAAACTAAGCTGTGTGGGACTCCTTTTCAATGCCATTATTGTTCATTGATCTATACTAAAATATTGGTACTTTCAGATAGAAAATATGTGGCTCAGGCTAAACCCACGTTCCTCTCACATTTATGTAACAAGTGGCAATTTTGGATGCTCAATTCTTTTATAAATATATATATATATATATCATAATTTTAAACTTAATACATTGTTTGTGTATTATTCAAAAAAAAGTTTGTGATTAATCAAAAAATTGTTTTAAATATGCTACCATTTGAACTAGATTAAATGCATCAATTTGGACTTCAAAATTCCACATTTTGAATAACTGATGAATCATTAATTATTAAATAAAAAATAAATTTAAAAATAAAAATAATTAAATATTATATTTATTAAATTAGATATTATTTTAAAAACTACAAAATTATTAATATTTAAAATGTTTTTTATTATTAATAAAATAATTTATAAATTAATATCTAAATTAGTTAATAAAGTTTTAAATATTAATATTTTAGATTTTAAATTAGTTTTAAAATATTAATAAAAACTAATTAATTGATGGTTAGATAATAATTTAAAAACTATTTTATAATTTTTTATTAATAATAAAAACTATCTATACCAATAATTTTTTTTAATTTAAACATTTTTAATTTAATCAAATAATAAATAAATATTTTAATTTTAAAATTATTTTTTATTTAATAATTTTCTTATATGCTTTTTCCATTTATCTCTCTCTGCCTTCATGTGACCAACATGGTTCCACCTACTGTTTTTTCTTTCCAAAAATGACTTTAAACAGCTTTTATTTGACACGTTTTTGAGTGATTCTTTTCCTTTCTTCGATCATATGTCCCATCACCATCTTCAACACACAGTATAAAAAGTCTCTGTCCATCTCTACTTTTATATATGACACAACACCACCACCATTTTTCTTCACAAATCATATTATTCTCGAAGGGGGTAAAAAAAAAAAAAAAAAACTAGTCAAATTATCTATGAAGAAATTAGTAGATGTTAATGAGACTTTTTGTTTCTTTTATATGGAAATAGAGTTCACTATAATAGGGATTTATTTAATGGGTTTGTTTTGTAAAAAAAGCGGGAAAACTACAATAAAGTATAAGTTTAAACATTTTTTTTTATTGTTCTTTAGAAGTGTGAAATACTACAATTTTTTAGATTATTATTTTTTATCAAACATCCACTAAAAAAAATTTAACAAAGGTTATTTGGCAGAAATTGATATAATTTTAGGAATTTATGTAATTAACAGAGGTTTTTTTAATCTTTATTAAGTTTCAAAGATTATTCAAAAATCACGGAGGTTTTTATAACCTTTGTTAAATTTCAAAGGTTTATTTTAAAATTTTAGCAAAATAGTGGAGGTTTTTTAACCTTAGTTAAATTTCAAGTGTATTCTAAAATCTCAACAAAATAACGGAGACTTTTTCGACATTTGCTAAATTTTTCAAAGGTTTTATTCTAAAACCTTAGCAAAATAACGGAGAATTTTTTAACTTTCGTTAAATTTCAAAGGTTTTTTCTAAAATCTCAACAAAATAACAGAGGTTTTTTTAACCTTCGTTAAATTCCAAAGATTTATTATAAAACATGAATAAAACACTCCAGATTTTTAAAACTTTAATAAATAAATATAATTAAATATATTTATAAATAAATAATTAAAAACTACATAATTTTAATATATTTTTAATATTTTTTATAACTTAATTCAATAAAATTTTGAAAGTGTAACTTTACATTACAAATAAGTTTTCTAAAGTTTCAAAAATTTATTTTAAAAATTATATAAAATAACCTTGGATAATATGTATATAAACAACTAACCTTGGATAATAAGCATATCAACAACTAACCTTGGATAATAAGTATATCAACAACTAATCTTGGATAATAAGTATTTCAATAGTATTTACATATTTTTTTATAATTAATGGTAGTTGATTTATATAATTCTTAATTTTTTTTCTTAAGAGCTCATACTTCAAAAAACCTTCGTTAAAACCATTTTTTTTTAGATTTAAAAAAACCCTGGGAAACACGTTTCACATGGATGGTTTAGCGGAGGAAACTGCAACCCTGGGACTTAATAAAGCTTTTAACCTTGAATAATGTAAAAATAAACCTTCGTTAAAACATTTTTTTTTAGTGATCAAACCCCTTTTAGTGGAATATTTTCTTTTTTAATCATGTTTTTTTATTTACTTGAATATGAAATTTGATTTAAGATATACAAACTTAATTTCACTCTAACCAAGGAAAATTTGCTTTAGATTTGAATATTATATATTTAATATGTAAAAGCTGTTTAAAATTATAATTTGATTAAACTAAAATATATTATTAATGAAAATGACAACGGTGTTTCTTAATTAATTAACTGTGTAAAAAAATTTAAATTAATTATCAAGGTTTCAGAATTGAACTCATAAAATAAATTTACTTACAAACACTTTTATTTTACTAAAAAAAATCATGAATACAACAATAAATTCTGAATAAAATTAAATAGCTTATATACACACTAATGAAAAAAGGGTTTTAATGAAGGTTATTTAGTAAAGGTTGATATAACCTTAGGAATTGATTTAATTAACGAAGGTTAATTAATCTTCGTTAAATTCCAAAGATTTATTGTAGAACCTTAATAAAACACTCTAGATTTTTCAAAACTTCAATAAATAAATATAATCAAATCTACTTATAAATAAATAATTAAAAACTATATAGTTTTAATATATTTTATAAGTAAATTCTCTAAAATTTTGAAAGTGTAACTTTACATTACAAATGATTTTTCTAAAGTTTCAAAATTTTATTTTAAAAACTCAGCAACATAACCTTGGATAATAAGTATATCAACAACTAATCTTGGAAAATAAGTATTGCAACAGTATTTGCATATTTTTTTATGATTGATGGTAGTTGGTTTATATAATTCCTAGTTTTTTTTTTTGTTAAGAGCTCATACTTCAAAAAAAATTGACTTATTTTGTTTAAGATTTTGGTGTACATATATTTTATGTGTTATTTTAGTTTTAGTTATAATTGTTAATATTTAATTCTCATAATTTTAAAATATTTTAAATTAAGGTCTTTATTTTAAAATGAATATAATAATTAATTCACTATGAAAGTGAGAAATGATCAAGTTAATTTCTCCTTGCAATCTTTAGCCAAGAACACACATGACTTTGATGCCCACATTTAATAGATAATGCAATTATTTAGGATATATAAATTAGTGATAAACAACAGTTTATGTCAAGTTAGGTAACAGTGGCTTATGATCCAAGTTGGGGCAATAAGGTGATGGAAGAAGCAATATTGAAGTAAGAAGAAGATAATGTCTTATTTAGTATTTCTTCTCCTTAGATATACTAGACATAAGTGTGGCCAAATTGTGATTCCTTGTTAGGATTATCGGCGACGGCCACTGAGCCTATGTCAAAGAGCAGTTTGTCTATGATAGAAGAGAGAAGTCAGCAGGATCGTAAGATATGGTGGAAAATAGGGTTGAAGTTTATTTCAAACGGAAAGTCATTTTATGAAAATTTTGAAACTCATGGTATTTTACTGAGGCTTTTAAACCCATGGTATTTTACGGAGGTTCTTAAACCCATGGTATTTTACAAAAGTTTTTAAACCCATGGTATTTTATAGAGGTTCCTAAACCCATGGTATTTAACAGGGATTCTGAAAGGTTTTTCCTAAAGTTTAAAAAAATCTCGGGGAACATGTTCCCTAGGGATGGTTTAGCATGGGAAACTGCAATCCTAAATAAATGACTTAATAGAGGTATTAACCTTGGATAATGTAAAAATAAGCGTTTGTTAAAACCATTTTTTCTTGTAGTGGAATTTCAATTTGAAAATGATATCTGATTAAAAGGTTGCAATTGATACATTTAAGTGGAAAATTTATAATAGATGTAATTGGAAAAATTTATTTATTATTGATTATTTTAATAATATTATATTTATTATTGTACTTGTATAGGGTCTACATAGTTTATGCTAATGGCTTAAATAATTTATTTTCGTCCCTCGGTCATTCCTCCTTCATCTCCCTTCTCGTAGTACTCTAAATTTGCAAAAGGTTTTCCAACGATCAAGTAAGTGTTATGCATTAGAGTGAATGATATATTGATAAAAGTGTGTCTTACTCCTGTATAACAATGCCTATTTATAGTGCTCATAGTGAGATATTTCGTTTATGAGTCGTATTTAATATGTATCTTTGCTAAAATAGCATTACCTAATTTATCCCGTATTTACTAGATTTATAGCATATTACCTTATTTATCGTGTATTTATTTATTTTACATTAATGTAATCCATTTATCCGATCGATTAACTATTGATACCGAGAGGTGTGGCTCACTCAACTCCGACCAGTACATTTGCCCCCAGGCTCGAGGGAGAGCCTTCCAGAAGAGCCTAGATGTGACCGTTTTGTGTCTCGAGGTAGGAAGTGACCGTTTTGAGCATTAATGGTGTGCAGTGTGAGAGGTTATTAGACGTACGTCATTCAACACATCGTTCAAGTTTTAACCTAATTTTTATCTGAGAGATTTAAGGTCATATTCCTTCTTGTTCTACATCATCTAAAAGAACTCATACCAATCCTAGTGAGGTTAGGGGGGAAGTTGTTGGTTCCAGTCGGGTGGTCGACCTTGCTAGCCGACAACCTCATTATCCTAGACACGAGTGGGTCGACCCTTGTGTGACCGAGTAGATTACCCATTTTCGGGGTTCATCTGTTTTAGATGAGTTCATCTCTAGGGTATCCATGTTAAAACTCGACTCCCTTCAAGATGTGATTTTAGCCAAGTTGTAGTCCGGGTAGCATTCTTTTTGCTCCCTTCATTACGTCATATAAAAACTTTAAGGGTAGATATTTTAAAATCTTTGTAGAGTCAGAAGATAAACCTTATTTTTATGATTCCAATCATAAGCCTGAGTTTCCCTTCCATTGGACTCGTTCTCCCACCCATTACAAATCTTGGCCAAGGTCTTCCTTGACTCAGCAAGATAGAGAAATTTCTCACGTGTTCGGTCAACTTTTGAATAGACTTCTTACTCGGAGGATTCTTGTTGTGTACTAGTCACCCCACCGTATGATGGATTTTCTGGTATGTAGAAAGTGCTTATTTATTTTTCTAAGGTTGTTGGTCGTGCTTAATTTGATGTTTGTTTGTAGGTATAATGGCTCAAATCGACCCTGGGACAGTTTTCATGACGAAGCAACTTTGTCGGTAGGCAGTGGGTCAACAAAAAGGTTCTTTGAAGGTAGTTGGTGGGAGTTCATCCACCCCTATCATATATTTGGTGCCTCCATTCAGCACCGAGGAACGACTAAAGAAGCAAAAGAAAAGGGGGAGACCCGAACCTCACTGGATGTAGGCTTGGGAATGCTATGAATAAATTTGAAATGTTAATTGTTATCAACATTTATTCGTAACGATAAGAAGTTTTTATAAATGTGAGAAATTGATATTTAGGAGACTATCTTAATAATTTTATATTCGAGGAATCAATATAAATGAATTTTATATGGGCATCAATATCAATCAAAATAGAATATTACATGCTTTTCAAAATACAAAAGAGTGAGAAGGATGAACCATAATCCCAATTTTCCCAATTGAATCAACCATTATTTACTTTGCTTTATTTACATTCTTCCAATCTCACACATAATAAACTTCCAACAAAATTTATTTATTATATTGTTTTCTATTTAGTGAAAATTACACTTGAGAATTTCAATTGTTCATTGTGGGTATGATATCCACTCGTAGGGACAAATTTATTACTTTTGACACGATACATTTTGTCGTAAAAAATAGTTATCAAGTTTTTGGGGCCGTTGTTAGAAAACAATTTTATTTGAAATTTGAAAGTATAGTTTACTAAGTATTGTTAATATTTTTAAAGTTTTTGTTTTTTTTTAAATGTGAATATTTTTTAAAAGTTTTTTTAATTATTTTTTATTTTGGTTAGTTTATATATTTTATTTAGTTTTTGTTTAGTGTATTTTGTTCTATTTAGTTTTTGTTTAGTGTATTTATTCTATTTAATTTTTGTTTTTATTTTCATTTATTCATTTATATTTTATTTTATTTAGTACGATCTTGTGCATTTATTTTATTTAGTTTTGTTTAGTGTATTTATTTTGTTTAGCTTTTGTTTTGTGTATTTATTTTATTTAGATTTTGTTTTTGTTTTTTGTTTCATTTTATTTTATTTTGTCTTCTTTCCTTCGTTATGTAGATCCAAATACAATGTAAAGGTGAATTTATTGAAGCATTTTAAATTATAATGTATTTTGGAGAAAGCATGCATATACAATATCAAACTATCAATACAAATATAGTAAAATAAACAAAATGTCATATAATTTTCCATAGAAATGAATAATCATGAAGATGGCAAAAAACATTACTATCATGCACAGCAACACTAATTCTTTTTTTTTCAAGAGCTTTTAATGAATGATAAAAATGGAAAAGGCACATTCAAGAGTATCGTGTTCAAACTGTTGATAATAATGCATTTTTTAACTCGATTCATCTGATGTTCAAATAATTTTTTAATGAAATCTGATAATTATGTGCATTTTTGGACTTGATTACTTGTTTATTGAAAGGTATTATATTGAGGGCTCTAATTTTTTTAAGAGTTTTCAGGTTCATCATGTTTCTTGGATGGAAAAATGTGTTAATCTTGAAGCTTAAACTTAAGATTAGTTTGATAATTCTTCATTAAATTGTTAAAAATTTATTATATTTGTATTTTGAAACTATTGATATTGACCAAGTTAGTTTGTCCTTATATTGGACCCCTGTTACTTTGGTCAATTTTTAATTTAATTGATAGATTTTTTTAAAATTGATTTAAACATGTCTATATGTAATACTTGGCAGAATCTTCCTGCACTGCTACATTTTTCTTTCTGATTTTAATTATTGGTACAATGTTATGTAAAGATGAAAATGTCCCTATTACTTTTTAAAAACCCTACGATGCACATGAACTGTTTTTATTTTTTTGCATTTTGAATTATGGAATCTGGAAAAATTTTGGATTAACACTTCTAGTAAAATTTTGGATCCACCAATCCGTAATTCAAAATATGTATTTCACATTTAAAAATCTAGAAGTCAATAATTTATGCAAAATTTACTTATGGAACACTCCCTCATCCGAAAAAAAAAATGATTCAGTTCTGGGCTGATGAATCTGTAGCACACTCCCATATCCTGATTTCGGTAACCACGGTGCCCTTTTTCAAATAAAAGGTCAAGGCCAATTTCGGGATTTAAAAACTTTTGGGGGTGCAGGAAGAAGAAGGAAGCCTATGTTATTAGTTTAGATAATCAAAGCACAATAGTCTACCATGTTCAAGAATTGGGCCCAAAATAGAATGTCACCCTTCAAAAAAGGGAAATTGCATTTTACATCTCATAAGTTTCTCCACACCCTCTAAAAATGTGTAAAAGACCAAATTGCCCCTAAATTTTACATCTCTTGTTAATTTCTCTTGTTCCCATTGTTATTGCCATTGCCACCCCAATTAGCGTCATCACCATCATTGTTCTCGCAATGAATTGGGTTGTTATTTTTTTTTAAAGATGTGAGATTTACTTTTTATGGTTTCTTGTGGGTTTAGTATTTAGGGTTCAAAAGACTTACACATTCTGAATTATATTTTGAATGGTGTATTGTATAATTTAAAAATGTATTTTAAATAACACAATTCATAAGTCCTTTTTTAATAACATTGTTTTAAATTGTGTAATTTGAATTACTTTTCCAAATTTTGAGATTGTCTAATTCAAAATCATTCGATTTTTATTTATGAAATATATATGAGGACTTCTATATTAAATAATCCAAGAAGTTTCTAAATTGTATAATTTAAAAAAAAAAAATCAATCTCTTTAACACCTCACCTTCCTGAATTCCAGAGAGCAAAAACCAAGATTGTGTGTGCCTAAAACAATCTTCACTATCATTTAATAGAAAAAAAGATAAAGTGAATATTTGGAATAAAATAACTATTCGATAACATTTTTTTAGAATAAAATATTATATTAATAAAATAATAATTTATTTAAATACAAGTAAATGAAAATGGTATCAAAATATCATTGCCCTATTTTGAAATTCATGGGAATGCACAAGGAACTTATGAACCAAATAAAAAATTCTCCAAAAAAAGATAGAAGCCAAACACAGTTTTGCCAGCTTGGTTTGTGATGCCTGAAGTGTAAATAGCAAAAGCCCAATTTCATTTTTATTGCCAAAATTGTAACACTAAGCCCATTTTTGCTTTTGTATAAATTAAATGAAACCCTCTTTCTTCTTCACTTTCTAGGGTTAGTTTCTGCCTCAACCTAGACGTAGCCATGGGAAGAAGTAAGATCTCATAACCTAACCTTTCCCTTCCGTAATTTTGTTTTTTGTACACTTTGCTGAATAAAATTTTGGATTTTTTTCCTAAGAAATGGAATATGGTTCTTATATGTGATGTTAGCTTGTGGGTTCGGCAAATTGAATGCAGATCCAAGTTTTTCTTATTAGAATTAACCTTAAGGTGTTAGTGAATTCGTTTGATTGAAACATTAGTTTTTTGTTCTGTCTCAAAATTTGTCTATGTTTTGTTTTGAATGCGTGTACTTGTTTTTGTATTGTACTTGTAAAACTAGATGTGGTAATCATGAATGGTTATTATGGTGTTTTGTTCAGGACCTGCAAGGTGTTATCGTCAGATTAAGAACAAGCCCTACCCGAAATCGCGGTTTTGCCGTGGTGTTCCTGATCCTAAGATCAGGATTTATGATGTTGGGATGAAGAAGAAAGGTGTTGATGAATTTCCTTTCTGTGTGCATTTGGTTAGTTGGGAGAAGGAGAATGTTTCAAGTGAGGCCCTGGAGGCTGCTAGGATTGCTTGTAACAAGTACATGGCGAAATTTGCTGGGAAGGATGCATTCCACTTGAGGGTTAGGGTGCATCCCTTCCATGTTCTTAGGATCAACAAGATGCTTTCGTGTGCCGGAGCCGATCGGCTTCAAACCGGCATGAGAGGTGCCTTTGGAAAGCCACAGGGTGTTTGTGCTAGAGTGGCTATTGGCCAGGTCCTGCTCTCTGTCCGCTGCAAGGACAGCAACAGCCATCATGCGCAAGAGGCCCTCCGCCGGGCTAAATTCAAGTTCCCCGGCCGCCAAAAGATCATTGTTAGCAGGAAGTGGTATGTATCTGGAGAGATGGCTGCTAACTTATTCACAGTTTTTGAATTTGAATTGTGAAAAGTATTGTTTTCAGAATCTTCCGATTCACAATTGCATCAAATTTGGCTACCTTCTAATTCGTATCATAATATGAATCTTAAATGAATTTATATTGTGCAGTACATGAATGAATCTGTGTTTTGAATACAATTCACGTGATTCATATATTTCTTTTAAATTGCCATGATAACAAAATTGAGGCACATGAGCTTAAATTTTTGTAATGAAAAAGGATTGAAAGAACACTGGTGAATGTATCCTGTTTGATTATTCCACTACTTTATTTGTTACTCATTCATTTAATGCATTTTCTCTATTTGTCTATTTAATCACATTGTTTTAACTCTCTTAAGATAGTGGTTTTACTAATTCAGACATAACTAATAGTTTTGTATGACTTCTGCTTAAATTGTGTTTTTGTCTATTTCTAGTTTACATTGAACATTATATATAATCTGTATGGATACATCTTAAGTAAATTTTTTATTGATATCAACAATTCACAATTTGAGTCTCAATTTGGTAACCTTGTTGTAAGTAGTTTACATATATATTATAGATAGATTTGCACTGTTTCTTTTGTGTATGGCTTTAACTCTTGGTTTTAAATTCTTGCTTAGGGGGTTCACCAAGTTTAACCGCACTGACTATTTGAAGTTGAAGTCAGAGAACAGGATTATGCCTGATGGTGTTAATGCCAAGGTAATGTGAAGTTGCTTGATAATGCAATATGATGTGATTGACACTGTATAGGAAGTAGATTTTATCATGCTGAGAATGTTTTTACTTGTTCACTTGTATCTTAGGGAATGCATTGAATTATGTTTCTGAATGAAATTTTCTTTGTGTCTTAAATTAGTTTTTATTAGTGCTTGTAATTGTCCTTCTGAATCACATGTTCTGTTTTGTGATTTTGCAGCTTCTTGGGTGCCATGGACCACTGGCTAATCGCCAACCAGGAAGGGCCTTTTTGTCCAGTGCTACTACCTAGACTGTTTGTTACTCAGAAATATTAGTCTTTGAGAATCATGTTTGTTTTGCAATGGTGAACTTTGTTTGTGTTTGTGTTTTCTGCACATTCAACTTGAGTTAATTTTTGTTTTGCTGGAATCCCCTTAAATGGATACTTTTAATATTATATTTTGTTATGGTCCATGTTCTATTCCTTCTCTTTAGGATTTCATATTCGGTTGTTGGTCACCAGATATTGGGTCACTTACTTAGTACGGTTTTATTATCAAGAAATAGTACTCCCTCTAATGTGATATTTCTTATTCTTGTGATCATGACCTTGTCGTTATGTTGTAGTTTAGATGTGATGGTGGATAATTGATATTTGCCCTCAAATCCGATCATTCCTTTTAGAAAAACTAAACTCTATTTGTTTGGTGTTTATTTTCTATTTCCTTTTTCGGTGCTATTAATGACATTTTCATTAGTTGTTTTTCACTGTTGAGAGTGTCTGTGGTTTTTGTTTCTCTCTAAATGTGAAAATTTGAATTTGAGTAATACCAAAGAGTTAGGGTTTTTTTTAACAATTTGACTAATATCAAAAGGTTAGAAAGGTTTTTAATTGTACTTTCTTAAGCTATAAATTTTTAACTGATAGGGTTATATACTGAATATGAAAAGGTACCATGTTTAATCGAAAGTTATCATCATCCGTTCTAAATAAACTTTTTCAATGATAATTTGCTCCTTGGATCCAGATTTTCTGCAATCAGTTTGAATTTATTCTATTGATGAATAGACAATGTTCATGGTTGACTTATATTAGTACAATTGCATAGGATGCCAACTTTTATTTTAGGTTAAGGTTGTCAAGTATAATCTTCATCCTGATTTTTGCTTTTCCAAATCATTAGAGTTTCTCTAAAATATACAATATATAGATGTAGATTTCTATCACTAACCAAACTTGTATAATAATATAACACTTTTTATGGGTTTGACTTAAAGTAATGAAACTTTTTGTATGTGTTTGTCTCTTGAATTATGTATAAGCTGACTTTTTACACTAACTCTAACTGCATAATGTCAATGTTATTATGTTCAATTTTACGTGTGATAAATAAATAAGTTTTTCTTCTAATCTCTCATATTGAGTTTTTTCTACTAGAGAATTCTTTGTAAATGAATGATTCTATAACTCTACCAATAATGACAAACAATGATAATGGTTAACAAAGAGTATTGAGAATACTTTTATCTAATTTACCATGTGTGTTCAAACAATCGTCAATGAAGTTTAAAATCATACATGAGTAACTGATTTAGGAAAAAGAAAATATAAACAAATGAATAAATGCTTAAATTAAAAATTAGTTTGTTTATAACTTTACGTTGTTCATGGACAAGTATCACTGGTGACTTAAAATTTCATTTGAGACTAATATGGTTTAGTTGAAAAATAAGTAAAACATGAATTTTTGTCAAGAATTCAACACAATAACTTCTTGTGTTCAAATTTGCAGGAAAAAATAGTTATCTATCATTGTCATTGTCTTCCCATATAAGTAATCTTCTATATTCAATTTGAACATATATTTAAATATCCAGAATCCAAGTTAAATATGTGGTTTGAGATTGGTAATAAAAGAAGAACCAATGAAGAAACATAAATAACACCAAGAAGTTTTAATATAAAATATCCATCAACATGAGAAGGAAAAATTACAGCTTCATTTCAAACATCATGAATCCCCATTTGGCTTTTTCTGATTTTCTGATATGTTTCATCATTCTTATAGGAAAATGATTTCTTTTATGAAAACTAAATTGTATTTTCTTATCAAAAAATGGGAAATTAAATTAATAATCAGAACATCAAAGGGATTAAAACTACATATATTCACTGTGTTTCTTTACTCTTATATGAAAAAACATGTCATGCAATCATATTTTGTAAGTTTGTCAACTTCTGTTATGATTACTTGATGCTTTTTACTGATTTACTGTGTATTATTGATGGTATTTCACCTCTCATTTTCTTAATGCATGATTGTATTGTGTAGTTGAAATTGCACTTGGTGGAAGCAGGTTAAGTAAACTAAGTAGTTGTGGGTGGTTTAGTTGGAGAATTTCCATGGTTGGTTGGTATGATTTTATTCTGATATATTAGGTAAGTGTGTACTGAGGTTGGCCTAAGTTCACTGATCAAAGGAGTTGGCCTAAATTCAACCAAATTCTTCAATACTTGTACTTCTTTTTCTCTCTTTTCTTCACTTCAGAGAAAATTTGTTGTAATTAATTAAATACAACCTTTGTAAGCAACTAGGTTTAAGCAAAATATTTTTTTTTTCATATTATTGTTTTAATTTTTCGTGTTTAATTATTATGTTTGACAATCCAATAGTGAATTGCTTCATATTACGACGGTTAAAAGTAAAATGAGAAATAATTTTTTTTTTTACTAAAATGTGATCCATATGAAAAGATAGAGAAATTTTGAAAGAATGTAACTTTAACTATATAGTATGTTTTTTTATCCCAAAATATTATTAATCTTTACATTTGCAAGTCTTATTAGTGTTAAATATATTATTATCTAGAGATCAATGCATTAATCCAGAAATTCATACCTATAGAAAAATATATATATTAGATAAGAATATTTAATCTAACCATAGTATTTTATTTTTTATTAATTATTTTTTTATTTACACGCTTAGTCTTAATTTAAACATTATAGAAAATCATTAAAAATAAACTAATTTTAGAGACAAAAATTCATTCGTCATTATTGATAAATTTGTATATTATTTTAAAGACAAAAAAATGATTGGTTAAGTAATTTTTAAATTTATAAACTAATATCTAATTAGTTACCGAGGTTTTAGCTATCAATTGGTATCTAATTAGAAACTAGTTTATAAATTTAAAAACTAATTTAGATAATAATAATATTGATATCTAAATTAGTGTTTAATTTAGTCAATATTATGACTAATTTTTATTTTTTTTAAATTTGATTTTTATTTAATGATATTTCTGTAATAAAATATCTAAAAATGTATATTAAAATCTGGTATTTTTTTTATTTGTATTAATTTAATTGTAAAAGAGAAATATTGTCCATGCTCAAGTCAAAAAACCCTCGTGACATTATTTGCAATGCAAAGAAATAAAATTTGTGTGATAAAATAGATGACATGATGCAAAAACAAAGAATGAGTAACACAAACATTGCAGAAAATTCAAATATAAAAAACATTACTCTTTATAAAATGATAATGCATGTCATATTCATATGGATACACAAAACCATGTATGAAGTTTTTGTATAATTTTAAACAAACTCATTGACATTATTGAGTTTCGTGTATTTTCAAATTTTTCAACTTCATGCAAAATTATTGCCACAATGATTTATTTTAATATTTTACACAAAAAATAAAAAATAATGGTTAAAACTAAACGATGAGCAACCTAGATCTTTTATCATGCATACCAAAAAAAGTCAAATGAAATTGATCTCTTTATAAGTTTCCTTTCATATGTACAATTAAGAATTGAACTATTATCAACATAATCATATATATATATAAGAGATAATTATGTACCAACACTAAAAAAAATTATTAAATAAAAATTAATTTAAAAAAAACAATTAATTAATATTAACTAATTTAGATATTATTTTATATATTAAAAGAATTATTCGTATCTAAAATTGTTTAATAGTTAAATTTAATTAAATATTAATTTAAAAAATTTATTAATAATAATAACTATAGATATTAATATTTTTTTAGTGTATAAAATAATATCTAATTTAGTTAATATAATAAATAATTATTTTTTATCTTTAAAATTGATTTATATTTAATATTTTTTTATAATTACATTAACATTAGGTTTTTATTTTGATATCAAAATAATTAACCTAGTTTTTCTTATATAATTATTTTCATTGTATAATTGCATAGTTACGTGTGAGGGGTTGATTGAGACATTCTTTGGCATATAGCTAAAATTGTTGGTTTTTCTGATTTTTTTTTCTATGGTTTTATTAACTTTTAATTGTCTTTCTTCTTTGTTAAGAGAAGCAAACGATATCATCTAGAATACTAAATTTTAATGATTAAATTTAAGAAAAGATTATTAACAATTAAGTTAGTGTGTTATCTTTTCCTTCATTAAGTTATGCATATATTTTACTTTCAAACGTACATGTCATCACATCATAATTTTGTTTTGTTTTTGTTTTTCTTAGTAAACCAAAACAACATTGGAAAAAATTACTTAAATTAACTTGTTCAAAACACTTAAAGAACAATTATTTTCCTTAGTTTAAAACAGAAACAAATGTACGAAGCTTAGTTTTCCCAACATTTACGCAAACAAGTTCAATACTTTTTTAATGAAAAAATAAATGTGAAAACAGATATGTCAACAACCTCGATTTTTTAACTAAAAAATAATCCACTTTAATTATACTATTAAAAAAAATCAAAGTACGATATTATATTTTATTTTTTATTATTTATTTATTGATTATGTTTTTATTTAATCTGGAAGAAAAAAAGCTTCTGTTCCTGTTTTTTTTTAGTAACTGACAGTGACTTCCGTTGACATAAAGCCAAAACTGCGTTAGTTTTTTCTGTTGGTTCATCATTTTCGTTGGAAGTTTTCTTTTTTCATTTTATCAACTTTTACTTTTTCACATGAATATGTCTTTTGCATGTTAAAAACCTCAAACTTCTCTCAGAGATTTTCTTCACTGAGTTAAAAAAAAAACGCACGCAACAGCAACACAAATAATCACGAATGAACTGCAAAAAAAATAAACGACATAAAGATTTAACTGTCGTCAACTGCAACCTACATCTACACGGATAACTATTTAGATTTTATTTCTGTACACCAATTACAAGGACAATCTTTTTAAATAATACTTTTTATGGATTTGACTTAAAGTATTGCTGATAAAAAAAAAAATAAAAGACAAAACAATCTCTTTAAATAAAAATTATAAAGAAAACACAATGATTAAGCTTATTCACTATACATGCTGTATAGTCAGTCCACATGAAGTGTCTTTTGAGAAAAAAAAACATATAATGTTAATTTAAAATATGTTTTTTTATAATTCTAACATGATTATAAACTAATTTAAAAAAAAATAGAATAACTTTTTAAAAGCTAAACTCAAATTTATTATATAAGATTTTATTATAATGATAGAAAAAGCCATGAATTTTTATGACAAAAGAAAAAATCTGATCATACTTGTTCGAGAACCAGTTGAACTCAATTTCATCTACCTATATGATTCTTTAAGATCTTAAAATTTAATTTTTAAACGTTCATAGAGAGATTAAAACTTAATATGATGTGTAAGATGAATAATGGATAGTGATAATAGAAAAGAATAATGGTTTTGGAGACGTCATATCAGAGGTGGTAGTAGGTTCCAATTTGGCAAATGGTTGCACTCAATTCAACCGTGCAAACTTAACGCGTTGAATAATTCCATTAACAATGGCATTGCCATCATCATCAAATACCCAAACTTCAACATCTTTTTCAAAGCAGCATTAGCACTAATGCCATTCATTGCAATCTCCATGTCCTAGCTGATTGCTTGTGCTTTCAATATCCATTCTCACACAACACAAACTATGCAGCTCACGCACCTGTGCCTTATCATGCCCTCAGATTATGATAAACTAGAGGCACTTCATGATGCAACCCCACCAAAACAAAAAGGGACACAGAAAAAGGTTAAGGCCAAAAGAGACTTCCAAGGGGCATGTGGAGGCCATGTTGTTGCTACCCTTCAAGGTTCCTTGACAAGGTTGTGTGACACAAAGTGGTGGAGTTGTCACTGGAATCTGTGCCAGCATGGTGCAAGAGAAACCAAGCAGATCAAGGCCTCAGCATGTGTGTTTCATGACATGGAGGGTGTGCAACTCTCTTCCAAGATTGGAAGGGACAGCAACAATCCGAGGATTTTCAGCTATGCTGAACTGTACATAGGGTCAAGGGGTTTCTCTGAGGAGGAGGTTCTAGGCAGTGGAGGGTTTGGCAAAGTGTACAAAGCTGTTATGCCTAGCGATGGAACAGTGGTGGCTGTGAAGTGTTGCTTGGCAGGGAAGGGTGGCCAGTTTGAGAAGACTTTTGCAGCAGAACTAGCGGCAGTGGCACACCTTCGCCACAAAAACCTTGTTCCCTTGAGGGGTTGGTGTGTTTTTGAGGATCAACTTTACCTTGTGTATGACTACATGCCTAATCTCAGCCTTGACAGGGTGCTGTTTCGCAAGAACTTGAAGGAGGAGGCACTTGGGTGGGTGAGGCGTGGGAAAATTGTGAAGGGTTTGGCATGTGCATTGCACTATCTGCATGAGCAGTTGGAGACTCAAATCATTCACAGGGATGTGAAGACCAGCAATGTGATGCTTGATTCCCACTACAATGCTAGGTTGGGGGACTTTGGCTTGGCAAGGTGGCTTGAGCATGAGCTTGAGTATGAGTATGAGACTAGGAAAGCATCAACAACATCAACCAAGTTTGAGCATTTCAGGTTGAGTGAGACCACAAGGATTGGTGGCACAATTGGGTACTTGCCCCCTGAGAGCTTCCAGAGAAGGAGTATTGCTACCTCAAAATCTGATGTTTTCAGCTTTGGGATCGTTGTGTTGGAGGTGGTGTGTGGAAGGAGGGCCATTGATCTCACATACCCTGATGAGAAAATCATCTTGCTTGATTGGGTCAGAAGGCTTAGTGATGAAGGGAGGGTCATTGATGCTGGGGACACAAGGCTGATATACGGTTCCTACAAGGCTTTTGAGATGGAGCATTTGATTCACATAGGCCTCTTGTGCACACTCCATGACCCTCAGTTGAGACCAAGCATGAAGTGGATTGTTGAAGCACTTTCTGACATGTCAAACAAGTTGTCATTGCCAACACTCCCTTCATTTCACTCCCATCCTATGTACATCTCTTTGTCCTCCTCTTCTGAGACTAGTCCAAGCACCTCAAAAGGAACCTCAAAAGGCACTTCCTCAGGCACAACAACAGAAAGTTCAAGCAATCTTACTAGTTCCATTTCCAAATATGTCACAGCCACAGGAGATACCATCTATGTAACTGCTGAAGCTGAACAGAGAACCGATGGAACTAACTCTGCTAAGAGTAGCAAGAGAACCATGCATCAGCAGCCATCATTTTCTGTGGTTCAAACACCTAGGGAGATACCATTCAAGGAGATTGTTTCAGCCACAGATAACTTCTCAGAGTCCAAAAGGGTGGCCGAGTTAGACTTTGGAACTGCTTACCATGGCATCCTAGATGGCCACAACCATGTCATGGTGAAACGCCTTGGCTTGAAGACATGTCCTGCACTGCGCCGAAGATTTTCCAATGAGCTAAGAAACCTGGCAAAACTTCGCCACAGGAATTTGGTGCAGCTTAGAGGGTGGTGCACTGAGCAAGGAGAGATGCTTGTGGTGTATGATTACTCAGCTAGAAGATTTCTCAGTCACCAACTTAACCATCATAACAATTGTACTAAAAATGGTTATTCTGTTCTCAAATGGCATCATAGGTATAACATAGCAAAATCACTTGCATCTGCACTTCTCTATCTGCACGAGGAATGGGATGAACAGGTGATTCACAGGAACATAACCTCTTCAGCAGTGACTCTTGAACCTGACATGACCCCAAGACTAGGTAGTTTTGCTCTGGCTGAGTTTCTGTCAAGGAATGAACATGGCCATCATGTGATCACCACCAGGAACAAGTCTGTTTGTGGGATTTACGGCTACATGTCACCAGAATATGTGGAATCCGGAGAGGCAACAGTGGCTTCTGATGTTTATAGTTTTGGTGTGGTGGTGCTTGAGATTGTGAGTGGACTTAAGGCTGTGGATTTTAGGCAACCTGAGGTGCTTTTGGTGAAGAAGGTTCATGAATTTGAGATGAGGAAAAAATCACTTGAGGCACTAGCAGATATACGACTCAATGGAGAGTACAATTACAAGGAGCTAATGAGATTGGTAAGGTTAGGTGTTGCATGCACCCGTTCTGACCCAAAACTGAGACCAAGCACAACACAGATAGTGAGCATCCTTGATGGAAATGAGAAATTAATCATGGTGGAGAACATGGAGAGCAGGGAAGATTGGAGAGAAAGAAACTCTTGCTCTTTGTCACTGGTTAAGAGAATCCAAGCTCTAGGAATACAATGAAAAGTTGCACAAGAAAAATCAAGGAACAAAATGTACAATGATGGTTTGTAACATATAAAACTCGTTTGTAACATAGAGTTGTTTTTAACATTGTATCTTTGTGCTTTGCATACTTTTCATACGGGTGGTCATGGATCTAGATCGATTTCATAACATAATCAACTTAATGTGGAATGATAGATTTGTAACTTTCTTGCTAAACTTTTTAAAGTTACTATACTCTCAATAATCACACATCACTTAAAAGTTTTAGTCAAAGACAATTTAAGTACACCTTAATCACACATCATTTAGAAGTTTTGGTCAAAAACAATTTAAGTACACCTTTCTCTTTTAGCATTTTTTAAAGTTAAAATCGTGATGGAACTTCGAATTTCAAAATGAATATTTTTTCAAATGCAGTGATTAACCCTAGTGATATACTATTTCAGTACATTGAAATTAGCTATATAAATGAAAAAATAGTTACACATTAGTTAAAATTCGAGTTGCTATATAAATGGAAAAATAGTTACACATTAGTTAGAATTCGAGTTGCTCCAAGGACTATTTTTATATTTAGCTATCTCTTGATTGCACATAACAACTAGAAATGAATGCATTAGCATATATTTCTGCTAAAGCAGAACTTATTCTATACTTTTTCAGTTTCAAGAACATATTGTATAGATTTTTGCCATAATGACAATTTCAAAAGAATGAAGGAAAAGATTCTGATTTTGGCTTGTTCAAGGCTATAAATTGAACATAATGTAATATCAAACACTCTTCTATGCAGACTGCAACTTTTCTGGTGTGAATTACATATTTTTATCCAAATCAGTCCCAATTCTTTTGATGAAACTGAAATGGGATGAAAGTGACCTTATTCTTGAACCAATCAATTTGGTATATACAAATTAGATGAAATTGTTTACCAATTTACAACTTAAGAAGAAACTTTTCAGCAAATCTACACTTTGAACAGTAACAATATTGCAGCATAAAGAATTTTTTAATCCTGATTACTCCAACAAAGCCACTTGCACACTGACAATGATGGGAAAGAAAAAATTCTCTTCATGTTCATCCAATGTAATAACTATGGTCACATCATAAATGGTGATTTCAAGTTGTAAAATTTTGTTTTGTTTTCCTCTTATTTTCTTGGCAATTACTTACTGTACTCAATGATTTTATTCCTGCAACCAATGAATTTCTAAAATTTCAGAATTCTCCCTCATTTCGGAATGGGAATCTGAAATTCAAAATTAATTGTGTGTTCTAAATTAAATTCAAAAGTATACTCTAGAATATTAAATTTGAAATACATTTTGATCTGTCACTCCACTTCTATTTAAAAACTAAAGAGTATATTTGGATCATTTCATGCCAATGACAGGATCATGTTCAGATTTGATCATTTCATGTGAATGATAGAGCCATGTTCAAATATGTTCAAATGTATTGAGTGTAGGAATAAATTGAGTATTTTCTTTCACAAAGTTGTGATATAAATAAGCTTGGTCCAATTTGTTTCATTTGATAAAAGGCACACCAAATAATTCTTTGGTCTACAACAGTCCTTTAATTATTTGATCAGAAACCTATTTGCAAATATTAAAAGTTATCTAGGAACTAAATTGCACTTATTAAAAATATTCAGAAAAAAAATTAAGTAAAAACCAATTAACATATAAAGTATTTAGGAACTAATTTCAATTTAAGAAACATTAGGAATTAATATAAAATTACAAAAAATATTTTAGAAATTAATAAAAAAAACACTCAATTTTTTATAAGAGTAATATTTATTAGTTTCACACCTTCAAACAATTTCTATATTTTTTATTATTATTTCAATCATTCATTCTTGTTGTGGTTTAAAAAGGTATGGAAAGAACTTCTACCAAATAAACAATTCACTTTTTTTATTTTGATCTGTTGAAAGATGCTCTTTCTTCCATTCTTTATATTAATTCGGCAAATTCTTCCTTCCTCAACTCACTTTTGTTCCACTCCTTCGATCAAGTTTTTCTTCATTAGTTACTGGAAAAATATGTTCCGATATTCAAGTGAATATTCAGTATTCAGTGCAATAATGCTTAATAATGATGTACATCTTTTAAAAAGTTGTGCTTATTTATATATTTGTAATGAAATATATTATTGTTGAACTGAGATTTAACATATATGAATCGTGATTAAAATTGTATTACCTAATTCTTCATACAATTTAATGATGTAGATCATAATGCATTTTAAATATCTTCATCGATCATAACCAAATATCAAAACTTCCATAACTTTCACATTATAATTATATCTAAATACATAGTTTTATATTTAGTAGAAATATACCTACTTCTTAAGAAAGAGTGATGAAACACAATTTTATATAATATAAAAAGTTATTTTAAATATAAGATTAGAAAGAAAATAGAATTTAATAATAAAGAGAGAGTAAATAGGAAATGTGAGTAAAAGGTGTCAGAAAATCCGGAAGTGATTGGAATTGTGTGTGTTTGTGTGTTCTTTTGACCCTTCCCTCACTCCTCACTGTAAGGTATTTCTTTTCGGGCTTTTTCTTCTCTTTCTTCTTTTTTTTATTTTTATTTTTATTTTTTATTTTTTTTCCTCTTTTTTTTGCTACCAAACAAAATCGCATGCGCACTACACTCTTTCTCACTCTGTTTTCTCAATCATTTTCTACCAAAATTGAAGAAGGGAGATTCAGTTTTCTCTGCATTTTTTTCTTTCCTTGCTGAAGAAACTGCATTGTTGTGTGAGGCATTCAAAAGGGTTGGAATATATGTCCTTCAATCAATCAAAGGTGGAAAAGAGCGACGTCGTTTACAGAAGAAACGGACGATCCTCAGGCTTTAACCAGCAAAGAGGTTCCTACGGCAAGACTGGTGGCGATGGCGGTGGAATCAATCCATTATCCACTGCCCGAAGGTGAGTTAAGCTCTGCCATGCCCATTTTGCATGTTGCATGTTTGTGTTTTGTGATTAAATTTTGGATCATGGTGTTGTAGATTGAAGATGATTCTTTTGAATTTGGATATGTTTTAGAGTGTGAAGTGCAGTGCAATGATGGATAAAAAAGAATAGAGGCTTCACATTGTAATTGTTGTGTAACTAAATAATATATAATATATAAATGTAACACTGTAATTGATTGTTTTTTGGTGATTAACTTTGAAAGATGTAGATTGAGATGCATGTTTAGAGTGTGAAGTGTGATGATATGATTAAGTGTTGACATTGTGATTTTGATAAAAAACAAGTAGCAAATTATAATTTATATTTAGTTATTCTGTGAGGATTAGTTTTGAAGGATGTAGATCCAGATTTTTTTTCTTTTTGATTAATTTTGAAAGATGTAGATTCAGATTTTATTTATGGAATTGAGATGCATTTTTAGAGTGTGAAGTGTGTGATGATATGATTGAGTGTTGACATTGTGTTTTTGATAGAAACAAGTAGCAAATTATAATTTATATTTAGTTATTGTTTCTGGATTAGTTTTGAAGGATGTAGATTCAGATTTTTCTTTTTGATTAATTTTGAAAGATCAAGATTGATATTTTATTTATGGAATCTAGATGCATTTTTAGAGTGTGAAGTTTGATGGTATGATTGAGTGTTGACATTGTGATTTTGATAGAAACAAGTATCAAATTATAATTTATATTTAGTTACTGTTTGTGGATTAGTTTTGAAGGATGTAGATTCAGATTTTTTTTTTTTTATTTGGATGCGTTTTAAATTGTGAAGAGTAGTTTTGTAATGGTTGAAAAATAATTTAGTGTTGACGTTGTGATTGTGATATAATGGGCAACAAATTGTAATAATAATTGTAATTGATTGTTGTTTGTAAAATAGTATTGAGGATGTTGATTGAGACTTAATTTGTTGATTTTGTGGAATTTTGATTTTTAGTGTTTGGAAAGTAGGTGGAATGAATTGATATTTTGTTTTTTTTTTTATCTATACTTTTATATGAATTTTATATGAAGAGGATCAAATTTTTTTATTTCAAAAACTACATAACAGATACACATAGGTGGAAGTGCATGTGTTTACACAAGTTGTTTGAATGTGGTTTACCCTGTAAAAAGTGTAGCAGCAATGTGTTTTAATTGATAAAAGGAATTAATGAAATTGTAACATTCTGATCATTGAGATAAAAATATTTAATAAAATATAATTAATTATTGTGTGTGAAATAATATTAAAGGATCTGGATTGATTTCTATTCATTAACTTGATTATGTTTTAGAGTTTAAAGTGTGCGTTATGATGAATGAAAAGAATTAAATTCTGACATTATGATTGTGATAAAATATGCAACAGATTATTATTGTTTGTCAAATAGTATTTGAAGGCATGGACTGATTTTTTATTGTTGGAATTTAGATGTGTTTCAGAGGGTAAAATCTAGTGTTAAAATGTATAAAAAGAATTAAGCGTTAATATGTAACAAATTCAATAACATGTTTGTGGAGGGGTGATGAAGGGCGTAGATTGGGATTTTCTTAATTTGGATACATTTTTTTAGTGTAAAGTATGATGTTATGATTGATGAAAATAATTAGCTGCTGTGATTGTGATAAAATATTTAACAAACTGTAATAAATCATTGTTTGCGTAATAGTGTTGAAGAGTGTAGATTAGGTTTTTTTTTCTAGTGAAATTTGGATGCATTTTAGATGTCTTGTTATGATGGATGAAAAGAAATAACTATTGATATTATGGTTACATGAAAGTATAATTAATCATATTATTATGGTTATGATTGAGATTTCTTTTTCTTGGTTTTCGGTGAAATTGGGATGTGATTTAGAATTTAAAGTAAATGAAAATAAAATCAAATTTTGGTATTATGATTTTTGTGAAAATTAAGAAAGGATATTATTGAATTGTATTTTGTAGAATAGTGTCGATGGATGTAGATTAATTTAGGATTTTATTTTGTTGACTTTGTAGAATTTTGTTGTATTTTAATGTGTGTGGAGTGTAATATTATAATAGATGAAAAAGTTAGATATTTAGATTGTGTTACTGTATGTGTATAAATTACATATTATAATTATGATTAATTGTCGTTCGTAGAATAGTGTTTTAAGGTGTACATTGAGATTTTTCTGGAATTTGGATCTGTTTTAAACACCTACATTGTGATAAAACATATACTCAAAGTACGTATAACATTTATACAATAGTGTTGAAAAGTGTAGTTTAGGATTCTTCTGTGGAATTTAGATGTATTTTTGTGTGTCAAATGCAGTGTTATAATGACTGGAAAAGTTAAATGTACGTTGTATGTGTAAATATTAATTATAAAGTTGTGAAAACCTTTTATTTTCTCTTTCTTGTGACATGTGTGATGATTTGTTACTGAGGTTAAATTATTTGTTCCCCACCATTATGAGTTGTGTATTTTGTTTTCTTCTTTATTGGTTTATTGATTATGCATGTTGATTGTTATAGTTTTAACAAGAAGTCTAATAATGCACAAGGTGGACAATCTAGGCTAAATCCTTCCCAGGGAAATTCAACAGAGTCAAATAAGGCATCTGCAGCCCGGATCATTAGTAATGGTACCCATTTACAGTCCCAATTACATGGTAAGATTTAGGAGTAATATTTATTTATTTCTGGAAAAGATGTAATTCTTGTCTTCATTGATTTTTAGTGTTTGGTTATGTTGTTCCGTAGAATTTTACTGAAGAAGGATTTGTGAAACATCCTTCTCTCTTTTTTTAATACAAGAATCTTCTGATGTTGTTAAGGTGATCAAGTGTTTTATAAATATTGGTTTCTTTTTTTTACGTTATTCATTCATTTATGTGGCACGATAGGTGGATCAGATGGGCCAATTACAAAGTCATCTGAATCATCAACTGGACATAAGAGCACTGGAATTGTTCCAAAAGCTGCAACTGCTGCATTTCCCCCTTTGATTTCTGATCCTGTCCTTCCCACAAGCCCTGCCAAGGGTATGTTAGTCTTGTATGTTTTTGTTGTGTACATTAGATGTCCACTAACAACTCTTATTTTGCAAAATAATTCTTCTTATTAGCAGTTAGTTATGTTGCGAGAGTTGTGTAATATCAATACTTATGTTTGAACCAGGAGATGATGAGTCTAAGGCATTCCCTTTTCAATTTGGATCCATCATTCCTGGCTTTATTAATGGGATGGAAGTAAGTTTCTTTTATATTAACCGATTAATTTATGGTGCGTTACACATTTTGTGGAATTTTTGGGTGAGTAGAGTAATGATCATGTTATTGTTCTTTTGTACAGATCCCTGCTCGTACAACATCAGCTCCTCCTAAATTTGATAAGCAGGAGCCTGATCAGGTATGCATTTATTTTTTTCACCTCTTTTCCTTAATTTTTGTACTGTCATTCAAAGAGTTACTACCCGCTCCCTTTCAAAAGTAAAGAGCATTTCTTTTAGATTCTATCTTGCAAAGATTATCTGATTTATATTTTATTCATGAAATAAGATCCTTGTTCTTTTTGTATGTCTAATTGAAGTTAATATTATTAGAGATATTAGTATCAACAATTGAAGTTGAACTTGTTCTATGTCTTTCCTTTCTGAGAGTGTTTATGTTTGAGGCATGATTCCTTAACTCTCAGGCTCTTGATGAATCTTACAAATCTGTGTCTTCGGTGCCAAATCCTCCTGTTCCAAAGCAGCAGAAACCGCACGGGAAAGAGGCTGGTGTCAATGAGCAATCTAATGTTGAGGAGATTAAGGCAAACAAGGATTCTCAGGTGTCAATTTTAACCTCAGTAAATCAGATATCAAAACCCTTTGTTGCTCCTGTAACTGGGATTTCAATGTCAACTTCATATCACCAATCACAGGCTCCTTTACAGTTTGGAGGTGCTAGTCCACAGATTCAATCTCAGGGCATGACAACAACGTCCCTCCAAATGCCTGTACCGATGCCTTTACCAATTGGTAATGCTACGCAAGTGCAACAACCAGTTTTTATTCCAGGTCTTCAACCTCATCCAATGCATCCTCAAGGGATCATGCATCAAGGCCAAAACATTAGTTTTTCTCCTCAAATGGGTAATCAATTAGGCAACATGGGCATTGGCATAGGTCGTCAATATCCACAACAGCAAGGAGGAAAATTTGCTACTCCTCGAAAAACTACCCATGTAAAGATAACTCATCCTGAGACACATGAAGAGTTAAGACTTCATAAAAGGATGGATGCATATTCAAATGGTGGGTCATCCGGTGCTAGGTCACATCCTAACATACCTTCTCAATCCCAACCTGTTAAATCTTTTCCGACCACTCATCCTGTGAACTATTTTTCATCTAACTCATATAATACCAAGTCTCCCTATTATCCACCTAATTCTCTCCCATTAACAAATACCCCTATGCCTCCTAATTCTCAGCCACCAACATTTAATTTTCCTCTGTATCATGGTCCCCAAGGTGTGAGTTTTATGAATTCATCGTCACAAGGTTCCCCTCTTACTAATAAAACTAGCATTCCTGCTGGGATTACATCTATGACCATTAAGCCTAATGGTACAGCTACTATAGTGGACTTATCATCGTCCAATTCCTGTATTGCTGATGTTCAAAATGGAGAACCCCCTAGTTCAACAATATCCTGTGATGTTAGCTCCTCTGTGCTACAAAAAGGGTCGGAAACCTTGTCAGAAGTTTCTCCACAACAGTCTAAGTTTTCAAGAGATTTTGTCACAGTTGTGTCTAATAATGAAGGTGGACAGGAATCTCTCAGTATATCCAACTCTTTGAAGGATAAGAAACCAGGGAAGAAAGATCAATTATCACAAAATCAGGTATATGAGTGAATTATTATTCACACACACAAACGCACACTTGAATGTAATGGATGTACTTTTTACTATTATGTGATTTTGGTGTGCTTGAATATAATGTGTACACTATGTCTTTTTCAACAGGTTTCTGTACGGTCTCCCACAACGGACACTATGCCTTCTCGTGTTGTTGATCATGATATATCTGATATTGGAGTACCCGATGCTATAGGAACTAAAAAAAATCATTCTGCAACAATTATTAATGAAGATCTTCCAAGATCTAATACAATTTCTGCTGCTGTTGAAGTGGAGACCGATGGGTCTGTAGAAGCTCCTGGTTATGTTTCAGTGGAAGGAAATGCTGCACAAACTATTGACAAAGTTCACAATCAGATGCCTGATAAGACGTACGAATTAGTTGAAGGTAAAAAAAAACTAAAGCATTATGATAAAAGTGATGTGTCATCTCCTAAAGTATACAAACAATATTAGATTTTACGGAACAAAAATTAAATTAGCAAAAAAAGATCTTGCAAATTTGGCACTGGGTTCTTGACCTTTAGAATTGTACACACTAAGATGAATTTGCAAATTGTAATAAACAATATGATAGAATCAGTGATAACTTAGGCACTTCGGCCACTGCTACATTGAGTTATTTATTCTAGAGATGTCTCTTTTATTAGAAATGGTAGTGTAGTTACAGACTGTTTTGATTCAGGAAATTTTGGCTCATCAGATCTGCAGTCTACTGATCTTCCAAAAACAACACCAAAGCATGTTAAGAATGATTTAGAGAATGTTGATGGTGAGTCAGGTACCAAGGATAGACCAATTATGGAACCAAATAAGGTGAAAAATACATCTAAAGGGAAGAAGAAGAGAAAAGAGATACTTCAGAAAGCAGATGCTGCTGGGTCAACTTCTGATCTTTATAATGCATACAAGGGACCCGGGGAAAAGAAAGAAGATGTCTTAAGTTCTGAGAGCAAGGAAAGTGCTACTGCTTCTCTAAGTTTGAAGCAATTTGATGTTGGTCAGTCAGATATTAAAGCCAGTGAGAAAGGTGATCATAATAAAGTTGAACTTGAAGATTGGGAGGATGTTGCCGACATGTCTACCCCTAAACTAGAGGTTCATGACATATCTCAAAAAGCAGGTGATGGACATGGAAGTACAACCAAAAAATATTCACGTGATTTCCTTCTGAAATTTGTAGAGCAGTTCGTTGATCTTCCTGAAGATTTTGAAATCACTGCTGACATTGGTGCTTTGATGAATGGCAATATTGGCGGCTCTCATATTTTTGAGCGTGATTCACATCCTAGTCCTGGAAGAGTTGTAGATAGACTAGGTGGGATGTCTCGGATGGATCGTCGTGGCGATGTGGTTGTGGAGGATGATAGATGGAACAAAGTTTCTGGTTCTTTTCGTGGACGTGGTCCGGAAGGCGTTGGTGGTAATTCAGGATTTCGATTTGGTCATGGAGGCAATTTTGGTGTTTTAAGGAACCCTCGTGCACAAGCACCGCTACAATATGGTGGAGGGATCCTTTCTGGGCCAATGCAATCTGGGGGAAATCAGGGTGGAAGAAATAGCCCTAACAGGGAGAGATGGCAGCGATCTGCTAACTTCCAGCAGAGGGGTTTAATTCCTTCTCCCGCCCAAACTCCTTTACAAATAATGCACAAAGCTGAGAATAAGTATGAAGTGGGTAAAGTGACAGATGTGGAAGAGGTAAAACAGAGGCAGTTGAAAGCTATCTTGAACAAACTAACACCGCAAAATTTTGACAAACTCTTTGAAAAGGTGAAAGAAGTTAGTATTGACAATGCAATCACCCTCATTGGTGTCATCTCACAAATATTTGAGAAAGCTCTTATGGAACCTACCTTTTGTGAAATGTATGCCAACTTTTGTTTACATTTGGCTTCTGAGTTGCCTGATTTTAGTGAGGACAATGAAAAAATAACTTTTAAAAGGTTATTATTAAACAAGTGCCAAGAGGAATTTGAGAGGGGTGAAAGAGAAGAAGAAGAAGCAAATAAGGCTGATGAGGGTGAGGTTAAGCAGTCTACTGAGGAAAGGGAAGTTAGAAGAGTTAAGGCAAGAAGACGCATGTTGGGAAACATTAGATTGATTGGAGAACTATATAAGAAGAAAATGTTGACAGAGAGGATAATGCATGAGTGTATCAAGAAGTTACTGGGTCAATATCAGGATCCAGATGAAGAAAACATTGAAGCTTTATGCAAGCTAATGAGTACTATTGGGGAGATGATTGACCATCCAAAAGCCAAGGAACATATGGATGCATATTTTGAAAGGATGAAATTATTATCAATCAACATGAATTTATCTTCTAGGGTGAGGTTCATGTTGAAGGATTCCATTGATTTGAGAAAGAATAAATGGCAACAAAGGAGGAAAGTAGAAGGTCCCAAAAAGATTGAGGAGGTACATAGGGATGCTGCTCAGGAAAGGCAATCCCAAGCTGGTGGTAGGTCAAATCGTGGTCCTGCTAACAATCAATCGACAAGAAGGACTCCCATTGATTTTAGTCCAAGAGTATCATCTATCTTGTCATCTTCTAATTCTCAAATGGGTGGATTATGCGGTCTTCCACCTCAATCTCGTGGGTATGGTGGCTCTCAGGATGCTCAATTTGAGGAACAACAATCTTATGAAACTAAGACCTTGTCAGTTCCTTTGCCTCAAAGATCTTTAGGAGAAGATTCTATAACCTTGGTACCTCAAGGTGGTCTTGCTAGGGGAATGTCTATGAGAGGATCAACCACAATTTCCAATTTGCCAATATCTGAAGTGGTTCCTGTACCTAGAGACTCTCATAGAATGCCTACAGGTCTTAATGGTCAGAGTAATTCATCAGAGCGCACACAATATAACTCAAGGGAGGATATTGGGTCAAGACATGGTACTAACAAGTCTTTAGGTCCATCTACTCATGATCAATCAATTGCTCCAGAGCATAATGTAAACCATGGTAACAGAAACTTGAGGAGTGTTTCACCTGCTCCTCAAATTGCTTATTCAGATAACATTTTGTCGGAAGAAAAACTGAGGGACATGTCCTTGTCAGCCATAAGAGAATACTACAGGTATTTTTTTTTTCACTCTTTCTCTACAGTACTTTTTTCCTACTAGTTACCTTTTCTGCGGCCAGATATACTAGTTACAACTTACTACATACCCATATAATCTTTTAAGTAAAACCATTTTATATTAGAAATGTTCAATTTTTCTTCGTAGGAATCTCTTTTTGGTATTTTTGCTTGAATGTGTCTTTTTTTTCAAATAAATTATTTTTCTGGAGACAAGATTTTTTGTTCACAATATGTTTTATTTTAAATCAAACTCATGTTCCCTTTTGATGTGTGTGTAACTTTCAAATCATAACATAAAATTTATCTTGAAAAAAAATTAAATTCCTTTATTATTGAAAAAAACTGTGAAGACGATGTTAGATCTATCAGTTTTGTTAGTAAACAAGGAAACATGTATAAATATATGGAAGTGATATGCATATAAATGTTGCGTATATTGGTATGTGCATCAACCATGATACATTACAATACACAAATATCATCATGTTTAAAAAATGAAGGTACGGTTGTAGGCACGCATTAAGAAAAAAGAGGATATGACAAAAATAAAAATGCAATGTTATCATACGAATATCATTATAGGTTATGGATATACTGCTAGTTTTGGAGCATAGTTGTTAATTGCATGTGAAAGTGTCATAATCGTGGTGTGTCAAAGAGGTACTTGTCGCTCTTGTGTGTGTGTATAATTTACTCATAATAGCAATCATCCTATCATACGCATTTTGGGGTGACTACTTTCAGTTGTTATATGCTATTGACTATATTTACTATGTTTAAATTAGCTATTAAAGTAAAACAAGTAGTTATATGTTTAATTTACAGAAAGAAGACTAGCTTGGAAAATCAATTTCAAATGGAAGTTTACAATTTCATAATATTATTGGTTATTGACATTTGTCTTTTTGGATGGATAGATTGATTATTGATATTTATCTTGAGGGGTCTTTTTTGTAGTTTGTTGTTTGATCTTTTTCTTCTACACCTATATTCCAAACTACGGAGGCTGTCTCAACAGTTGGTTCAATCCTTATAATGAATAATTCAAGATTTTTGGTTTGTTATAATACTTGTTCGAACTCACTATGATAAGATGTTGAAAGGATGGATAAGATGCAATCTCTGGGTATTTAAGTGAAACAAAATTGCATGTTTGTGTGTATTATTACAACTCAGATGTTCAGTTGATAGTGTTTAGGTTTCTAATAGTCTTTAGATGCTCTAGTTTTGTGTGAAAGGCATTTTGTCTACATTCAGATGGAGGCATCTTTGAGTTTATCATAAAAGTGTATATAAATGTGTTAAAATATAAATATGGCAGTTGGAGTGGTGTTGAAATATTGTCCTATATTTTTGTTGGATTCAGAAAGGAGATTATGTGAAGTTTCTTTTGCTGCTACATCAAATTCAGGAATCTGTTTTTTGTTAAACTTTGTCATTATGAATTTTTATTCTGTGTGTATTGGATCCCATTAGCCTAATTAAATTTACATATATGTTATAATTTTTTTTCTTCTTTTTTTGAATTTATACTGGTGAATTTAATTCCCACTGTTCTCGTCATTTAATCATCTTACTAAAATTAATGCAATTTTCAGTGCTAGAGATGAGAATGAAATTGCTTTGTGTATCAAAGATTTGAACTCCCCAAGCTTCTATGCTTCTATGGTTTCTCTCTGGGTCACAGATTCATTTGAGAGAAAGGACACAGAAAGAGATCTTTTGGCCAAACTACTTATCAACCTTGTGAAATCTCAACATCATACATTGAGTCAAGTCCAACTCATCAAAGGGTAAGATTGATTTAACCATAGTAGGGAAAATTGATTTATTGTGAACACAACTATCAAGTGATTCCTTTGTATGTATGTTGGCTAGGTTCGAATCTGTTCTCTGTACATTGGAGGATGTCGTTAATGATGCCCCTAGAGCACCAGAGTTTCTTGGCCGAATTTTTGCTCAAGCCATAATAGAGAGAGTAGCTACTTTGAATGAGATTGCACAATTAATACATGATGGTGGAGAAGAGCCAGGTAGTCTCTTAGAAATTGGACTTGCAGGTGATGTTCTTGGAAGCACATTGGAGGTAATTCAAAATGAAAAGGGAGACATGGTTCTAAATGAGATCCTTTCAAAAAGCTCTAATTTCCCATTGAAAACTTTCCAACCACCTGATGCTAAAATATCAAGGAAGTTGGAAAAATTTATTTAGATAGCAGTGATGCTCGTTGAATGTCTCTTTTTGTAGAAGGCAAAATTCTTTTACTAGAGTTTTTATATGGGATTCTTTGTTCTTTTGTTCTTTTTCCATCATCTTTACTGCAATTGTAAGAGGTTCATTTCAGCATAAGTAATTCTAGGTATAGTTATTATGTTTTTTGATGAGGACCTTTTCAAACACTTTACATGTTTCTTTATATATATAAAAGGTTCAATGAGCATCAAGAATCTTTTTTTCACATCATTCATGGTTGTATTTCATTAATGTTTTAGATATTGAAAAACTTTATAATTTTACTTGGTAATTATATTTGTTATGATCCAAAAAGTTTATCTGGAGTTAGCCCACAACCCAACTTAAAATGTTAAAATTATTCTGTTTTTTATTGATATTTTTTCCATTTCAAAAATATCTTTTGATTCTATAATCTGTAATATGTTTCTTATAAAAAATATACATAAATTCTACAATTTAAAATGTATTTTTTATTTTCTTAAAAATATTACATTCTGGATTCTATAGGTATTTCACAAAATGGAGTTTTTAGTGTCACTAGTTTTTTTCTTAAAATCATATGAATTAATGTTGTGCTATCAACAACACTCCAATGGTAGTAGCTTTTCCTTTTCTGTTTTAATCTCTTTTTCCTTCTCAAATTCATCCCAAAATGAATTTATTTTCCCTTTTTGACATGAGAATGCTTATTTCTATTAATCTATAACAATTAAAATTAATAATGAGATGAATGATTGTAATTGTTTATTGGTGTACACATTTTTATACTTATTTTACCCTTCCGCTTATATTTATTGGCTAACCTTTTAATTTTCATCATCTACCAAAACTATCCATAATGAACAATAAATATTAAAATTAAATTTTATTGTATAATTTTAACAATTAATGAAAGATAAATTGCTTTTATAATTATTTTTTACATATTTTATTACAATAGTCATTTCAAAATCTTTACTTGTATTCACTATTTTTTTATTGTTATAAAAAACCACCTATGAGCAGTAAAAAAGAAAATAAATACAATTAGAAATTTGCTCAAAAACTTTTGCAAGCATTCAATCTTGATGTTATAGAAAAAGTATAAATAATATGATTTTATTCATTTAATTTTTTTATATAAAAGAAAGAAATTTTTAAACTATTCTTCTTTTTTAAGATGGGGTTCAAGTTTGGAAAGAAAGGGATATTTTAAAACAAAAGGGTTGAATTAATTAAAATATTTATATTTAAATCTATAAATATAAACATTTTTAAGATTTGAGTACAAAGGAGTTACGGGTTAATTAAAGTCATGAATAACTTTGGCAAAAACAAGTAGATACAAAAATTAGTGTTGCCTTGAAGATCTAACACTTAAGCAATGAATTAATCTCTGGAATAAATAAAATTATATATCACATTACCCTTTTGCATATCACATCACCTTATTGAAAATAAATGAATTAAAGATATGAATGTAAGATAAGTGTATTAAAATATTAAACACAAAAAAAAAATCATTAGTACATAATGGAATCATATAAAGGACAAGATGCACTATTTCTTATAAAATGGCCCTTTCATTGTAGTCACATTGAAAGATTCACATATATTTTCTATTTTTAAAAATGTTTGAATTTTTTTTCCACGGATTTTCTAAAATGAGAAGATTAGAAATCACAATAAAAAAAAGAAACATCAAAATCATTAATTAAAAATTAAAAAAAAAGGTACAATTTAATCATATCTTTTTATAGTGTGACATATCAAGTTAACATAATCAAAATAAGGATGAAATGAAGTATAACTTTTTGTCAAAATTCAACAAAAAAGACTAGTACTCCTCAAAAGTAAAATCTAAACATATTTGTGAGAAAAATATGTTTAATTAAGAATTTATGAAATTGAGAAACATATTAAAAAATTAACCATTCTTAAAAAAACAAGAATAGATCACTACAAGAAAATCATCAAATAGAAATTAAAGTTTCTAAATTAGTATTTAAGGTTTTAACTACCAATTGTTTAGTTTCTAAATTTGGTAGCAAAAACCTTAGTTGCTAATTAGATACCAATTTAGAAACTATTTAACAATAATACAAACTAATTTAGAAATCAAAAATTTATTTAGTCTCTAAAATGGTATCTAATTTAGTCACTATAACAACTAATTATTTGTTGTCTATAAAATTAGTTTTTATTTCATAATTTTCTTTTAGTGGATGGAGTAGTAGATAAAGTAGATGAAACTAAGAAAAAATGAAAGAGAAAGAAAAAGTTTTGAAGATGTTCAAAAGGGAGAGGTACCTTTTGGTGATCTTTCTCTTATTTCTTCCCTTTTTCTGTGTTTGTGTTGATGGTAAGCACTTTGTGCTGGTGCATGGAGCTCTTCATGGTGCATGGTGCTGGTATAAGGTGGCTGATCAGCTGAAATCAGAGGGTCACAGTGTCACAACTCTAGACATGGCTGCATGTGGTGTCAATCCAAAACAGATTGAAGAAGTTGATTCAGTTTCAGAGTATCATAAGCCTTTGATCACATTCTTGGCCTCTCTTCCTCCACAGGAAAAGGTGATTCTTGTAGGTCACAGTCTTGGAGGGCTATCAGTATCCATTGCCATGGAAAAGTACCCTCAGAAAATCTCTGTTGCAGTGTTCATCACTGCATCTGTTGTCTCTCAAAACCTCACCTACCCTGCTTATCTTCAAGAGGTATTCTTCTCAGTACTCACACACCAATTATCTCAAGCTTTTTTATCACTTCATGCTCATCCAAAATCATGCTGCATAATCTTTAAGTATGTGTGCTTTTTTATCAACATGAAACTTTTTAATTGAATTAGAAATGACAAAATTAATTAAGTTTTATTTTACCCTTTCACATATAAATATATATGAATGGTAAAACAGACTGGGTCTAGCAAGCTCGACAGCCCATCATGGGACGGGTTTACTTTTTGAACTCGTCAATCTGTATTGGCTCAGTCCACCTAATCCGTTAGATTGTTAGGGATTTTTTCGCACATTTAAAAATGGATTTCATGCTTTTGAAATAAAAATTGATGGTGGTTAATGTTTTATATAGATCTGTATTTACATTCATTTTTTTATACATCATTTGATTTATTGAAGTATTGTTGATATTTATTTTATTTTGTTAGGTATTAAACCTTCTTTTATTAAAATATTAAAATTTAGTTTAATTTTATTGTTTTTTTTTGTATTTTTATTATTCAAAAAGTAATACTAATTATTATAATCAAGTAACTAGATCTATAAAAGAAAAAAAGAAAATAAAAAGTGACGAATTAGTCCGCCGACCCGTCCTATAACTGGACGGGTTACTATTTTCAGTCTGTACATCTTTGACAGGCTTGTCCGCTCCGTTCCGCTTTTGGTGACCAACAACAAATCGGAGCTAAACGGACTGGGTTGGTCAATTCTACCATCCATATAAATATAAATGCATTGAAAACTTTGTTAAATTTATTGTATAAATTCTTTTGAATTATATATATATATATATATATATATATATATATTGCATTTCTAATCTATAAAAGAAATTACTATTATGAAACCATACAATTGGAGAATTTATGTGTCACTCATGTAGGTAAATAGAAGATTGGGCCATCTTTTGGAGCAACAATACTTCCTATTGGATGGAAACAAAGCTTCAATCCTCTCACCAATTGGAGTTGAATTTTTGAGATCTAGATTGTACCAACTATCAACAACTGTGGTAAACATGTTCTATTCAATCAATTGAAAAACTAATGAATGATATGAATACAATTGATCAGTTGTTTTGATTTTATAGGCATATATGTGCATGACTTGATTTTGATAAACCTTATCTCTTGGAGTAAAAGTGTTGTTTACATATTATGCAGGATTTAACACTTGCTATATCTTTGGTGAGACCTTTACCTCCCTTTATGAGTGATGTAAAATTATTGACAGAAGAAACTGCAGTTAGCAAGAACATGAATGGAAGGGTTTCTAAAGTCTTCATCATTGCTGGAAAAGATAATTTGATGACAGAGGACTTTCAGAGGTGGATAATTCAGAACACTGGTCCATATGCTGATGTCAAAAAGATCAAGAATTCTGATCATATGGCAATGTTTTCCAAACCAAAAGAGCTTAGTTTGAAACTGTTAAAGATTGCTTACAAATATTAATTTCAATGTGATAATGTAATGTGCATCATAAATTAAAGAAATGTCTACACAAAAATTAAACAAGTAAAGACATGTTTATGGGACCATTATCATCAAAATAAGTGCCAATGATAACTTTTAGTCATTATTATATATGCTTTATTTATAGAGGAAGAGTATGTTTGGTTGACTTTTTCAACAAAGAGCAATTTTAGAAAAAAAGACAAAAAAAAAATGGAAATGATTTCTTAAAATTCAACTTTTTAAGATAAAGAAGAAGTTTGTGTAGGTTTGTTGGAGAATCCTTCTATATCAAATTGCCTCAATGATACTATTAATACAAGAAAGTTATTATTAAAAACTAATCTTAGTCATAAAAAATAAATAGTTATTATATTAAATAAATTAAATATTATTTTAAAAATTAAAAAAAATATATTTATATCTAAAATAATTTTTATTATTGATAAATAATTTCTAAATTCATATCTAATTACCTATTAACTATTTTAAATTCTAAAATTGGTTCAAAAGTTAGTTTAAGTCAAACAATAATGAAATACAATGTCTCTCTAACCTCTCACTAGGATTTCAAATCTCAATCTATGATGGATATATATTCTCTCTTTTACACTCTATGTTGTTCTTCTCTTCCTCACAAGTTTTCTTATATAAAGAATGAGAGAAATATTTCTTCATAAAAAAATAATGGATAATTAATGTTTGTCGCATTTTCAGGATACCTTAAAAATATTATCTTTAATTTTCTAGATTAAACTTCATAGTTTTTAATTAAACTTCATAGTTTTTAAGAAAGATATAATTCCAAGACTTTGGAATGAGCATCATTAAATATATTCAATGAATCAATTACCAAGATTCATTGGTCATGGTCTCCCATTAATTAAACCATTGATTAAGGAGGAATTTTCATCACTTACTAATATTGATCTTTCAATCTCATCATAAAATAAAAACATGTTCTTAGAGATCATGTACCATAAAAATAATTACCAAATTTTTTAATCATTATCTATTTATGTTTAGTTTTAGTTCATGGCTGATGTAAAAGAGTTGAGATTGTTAAGGATTTTATTTTATTTTTGTAACACTAATCAATTACTTTTTAGCATTCATGGAAAGTCAAATTCGTTTAATAATTCAACATGATTGGATTGAGAAGGATTCCATTGCAGAAAATGACAATAATACAAATGCAATGAATGTTACTATCTTCTCCATAAACAACTAGGTGATGTGTGCAAGATAAATAGTTTATATTTTTTAAGTGGAAAATTGAATGCATACAACATATTTGAATCATTTTCTGTTCATAATTAATGCGAAAAGTCATTTAATAAATTTTAACCATTTATTACTTAAGTTGAAATAAAATTCTGTCTCTAAGTCATTTTTTACTAATTACTAAGTTTATAAAAACAGGTTAGAAAAACAAATATTTGTGCTCTAATTTAGATTAAAAAAACCACCAACATTTCCTGCATGTTTTCAATATTCATCTGATACAGAAATGATGTCTTCTGATCATATTTTCATCATATTTTCTAAGTGGGGTGCACACGTGCGAGGATGGGAGCAGGTACGTGGGGGAGTTCAAGTGGGGCGTTAAGCATGGCCTTGGACACTACCATTTTAGGTATGAAAAAATGGTTGGTCGGGTGGCGTGGGGGAAGTGTGTGTGTGTGATTGTTTGTTTTGATTGACGTGTTTTATTGAAGTGACGTGCTTTATGGTTTATGATTGGGTGTTTTTAATCTGAAGTTACGAGTTAGGGAAATTGGGTATGAGGTTGGTTTAATTTATGAGCAATTTTGGACCAGGAATCAATATTTCATCGTGGAACTGATTGTGTGAATGTTTTACTTGAGATCGCGTTAACTCGTGTTTTGATTTGATCGTGTGGATTGGGTAGTGTGAATTAGGACACTTGTGTGATTTAATGGTCTGTGGGAGTTGACTGATGTGTGTTGGCTTGGATTCTTGGAAGTTGATTGTGGTGTTGCTGATTGGGGTTGGTTGGGTTTTGTGCTTTGTCTTTGATTCCTTAGGTTTGAGGATTATGGGAATTTCTTACTTCTGGGCAATGTTTTGGTCGCCGTGTGTATGTTTGGTTTTGCTTTGTTGTTTAGCTGATGGTGTTTGGGCTTTGACAAATGGGAATGGTGTTATGCCGGGGTTTGGTGATGTAAACTTATCGCATGCTTGTTTTGTTTTGGTTTTATTTGTTGTGTGTGAAGCTTTTGTGAGTTACTTTGGCAGGAAGTGTGCGTGTGAATGTTTTTATGAGATGCTTTTGTCAGGGTGTTGGTGCTTGATTTGTTTTGTGATTTGCCTTTTGTTCTCAGTTTATGACAAACTCTTCCTTCTGGAATGACGTTTGCTACTCAGCTGTCCATGTGTGTGTAGAACTTGCTTTATTGTTGACTTGTTGTTTAGGTATTGATGTTTAGTGTTTGACAATTGAGAATGGTGCGATGGCAGCTTTTATTGAATGTGTACTCATTGTATGCTCTTTTGTTTTGATTTTTTTTGTGTGTATGTCTAAAGCTTTTGAGTTACTTTGGCATGATGTTGGGGTTGATTTGGTAATGTACTTTGTCCTCAATTTTGTAGACTTGCCTCAATTTCTTCAGACTGTAACCTTTTGCTGCTTTTGTGGGTTGTCTTAGGTTTTATTTTATAAAAAAATGAAAGTTGGAATGCCATTAACATATTTTTACAGTTGAAAGCATTTGCATAGAGGTTAAAGATATTCAATTTGCTTCAGACATGGTTTCTGTTTTGTCAAAAATACCTCGTAGGCATTTGAAATTTACTTGGCTCAGATCGTGTTAGTTGTGGGTACCTATTGGTAGCAATTGTGGAGCATTATATGTCATACTGTTATTGCAAAGCAATTGCTTTAAGATCTTTTAGGATGTTAAATTTTAGTGTATCTTTTTCCTGGAATAAACTAAGTTGTAAATAGACCCAGTACCAATAACATACTGTGCTAATAATGATAGTTTGTTTCACCGCATTGGCATTTGGCTGCCAATTGACTAGCTCTGTGGAAGTAGATAAGTGGGAGTTAAATATTGAAATCAAAGATAAAATGCAGCAAGCATAAGATATTTTAGGATGTTAATTTTTAGTGTATCTTTTTCCTGGAATAAACTAAGTTGTAAATAGACCGAGTACCAATAACATACTATGCTAATAATGATAGTTTGTTTCACCTTCATTGGCATTTGGCTGCCAATTGACTAGCTCTGTGGAAGTAGATAAGTGGGAGTTAAATATTGAAATCAAAGATAAAGTGTAGTAAGCATGAAGTTGGTCAAATTTCTTTGAATAGATGGCCTGAGACTGATACTATGGTTCAAAAGCACCTGCACCCGTATCCATTTCCACCTGCCCCTGGTCTGAAGGGGGAAAGAAGAAGAAAGGAAGAGGGAGCTGAAAAGGAAACACCACTTCTTTGTGAAAGTAAAACTATACCACTATATCATAGAAAGCCACATTCATTCGTGGTGTCTGACTACTAATCTGATATAAAGCATCAGTCTGAAAATCCTTCCCTCTTATTCTACTACAGTGTTAGTTTTAAAGCAGTAAATATCTAGTGAGTAGTAACTTAGTAAGTATAAGTTTGTGGGGGAGATGAATCATAAAGTAGGTTAAACAAGCATGCTTTTTACTCTAGAGACCCATCAAAGCAATCATTTATATCTTCATTGGATGAGTAACCCCAAATGGATTAGAAGGGTAAAGATTGTAGAATTATCAATTTCAGTAGTGAAATAAGATTGGTGGATATCACTTCTGATAGCTCTTGTATTTGTTATCTTCCATGATTTTGAGTAAAATAGTAGACATTTTGCATAGGAAGTAAAAGGAAAAGGAGGCGACATAAAGCTTTTTATGATATTTTTTGGGTTCATTTTCATTATCTTAGTGAATAATCTCTTATGTCCTTCTATAGAAGAAAGACCAATTCAAGGGGAGAGTGGAAAACCATTTTGAGGGAATACATTATTTCCTTATTATTTTATATTCCTATTTTATTCATTTGAATGAAAGATCATATAATTGTCTATATAAAGTATACAACAAGTATAAATCTAAAATGCAGAAAAAAAACTGAAGAATTTAAAGTGTAAACATTATTTGTATGTATTCATGTTCTTAGGACTTATCTTTGTTATTGCTACTTTCAGTTCACAAGAGAAAGAGGTATCTGCTCCCAAGGATAGAATCAGTTTCAAAGGTGCTTTATATCTCTTGAACTTTAAAACAATAGGGTATTCCATTATAATTACACGGCACATGTTTTGAAGAACACAATCTCAAGTTCCTTTTCAAGAAGCTAATTCCACAACTTGGCCTTGTGATCTTCATGTCACATAGCAACAATTCCAACCATTTGGATGTCATGTAGTTTAACTTTGCAAGCTGCTACAAGTGCGGTGTCTTTTTTTCTTCTCTCCCTTTCCATATTTCCACTGAAGGAAACCCGTCAGTAAAAAACAAAAAGACTATTTGTTCTCTGATCAGTGCACTTTGTAGACATTTTGTTCAGCATCCACAATCCACAATCTACATTGCTACCTTTTGTGTTTAATTTTAAAATGGACTGTAGTTTCAAGTATCAGTGGGTAGGATCTTGAGCATGCACTTAATGAAATTTGGTACTCAATCCTGGGATGCATGAAAGCATTCTTCTGATTTTTCCTTGAATGTGGATTCCTCTCTTCCAAGAGTCGTTGTTGTTATCATTGAATTGAATTAGATGGGACTTTGTTCCGTTTCTTTTTCTTTGCTCACCAGTAATAGTATTTTATTTTTGTTGTAACTAATTATTTCTGTTATCAGAAATGGGGATACATATGCTGGTGAATATTTTGCGGATAAGGTGCATGGATATGGAGTGTATAGTTTTGCAAATGGCCATTGTTATGAAGGATCCTGGCATGAAGGCAAAAGGCAAGGTATTGGAATGTATATATTTAGAAATGGAGAAACCCAATCTGGTCACTGGCAAAATGGAGTCATTGACATCCCCAGCACACAGAGTGCTACCTTTCCTGTTTCTCCTGTTGGTGTGTATCATTCCAGAGTACTAAATGTAGTGCAGGTACACTCTACATTTGTGACTTAGTTTACCTTATTTTATTGTTTAATGTTCTTTCTTGTTTTGTCATCAAAGAAAAAAGACGTTGGCCTAGAATGATCAGTCTGGATGATTCCATTTTGGTCATTGGTGCTTTGCTATTTTATGACAATGGCAAATAGTGTATCAGTCTTCACTGAGTACATTACATTATCCTCTCTTGAGAGATGCTTAAACTACACTCCCTTCCTTTGAACATGTTAATAATTGTCAATATAAAAAACCTCTTAAACAATTGTGAACAATTTATAAATGCACCTCCCAGTAATATTTTATGTTTTTCTAGGGCAGTTATTATCACTGCCAATTAGCTTTGAAAATCTATTATCAAATTTAATATTTTAGAAAGTATAATGGAATTTTATCGAGCGACATTATTGGCTTTGAAGTTTCATCTAAATTTTTTATTTTATTTTCTAAGGTCATCAAATTGATAGTGTCAATCATGTCGAGAATCACAGTGAAAGAAAAAACTCTAAAATGTTCTTTTACATTAAAATAGATTCAAATGTAGCTTCTATTAATCTTTCAAGGCTGGGGAGCATATATTTTAAAGTAAGAGGGGGAGAGAGTATAATTTAAGCATCTCTCGAAAGACAAAAATGTACTCTTTTATCTTTTTTACATGAAATGTGATAAGCTTTAATTATGTATTTTGAATTTTTTATGATCTAAGTTATTGGAAATTCTGATTGTTATCCTGTATCATTATGCTTTCTTGTAACATTTTACTACTGAACCTACAAATTTCTTGTAATGGTTTCCTTTTTTATTGGTTTCTTATCTGAATATGAATTAGTTCTTTTTTAACTGAAATTCCAATAAAAAGTGTAGCATTACACATTACAGGAAAAATTTGGCAGAATTTTCGCAGATTTCAGCTAGATTCTGGAGTTGTTGAGTATAGATAATATGGTAAAAGTCCCCCATTTATCCAATAATTAATAAGGTGTTACTCATTCTGTCTAAAATTCTGGCTGTCTACAATTTTTCCATATGAACTAAGCTGAGAGAACATTACTTTTATATGTATCAAATTAGCTCATTTGAATAGAAGGAAAGAAGAGACAAAATTAACTGCAAACATTTAGTTTAGTATGCATCATGAGTGTGAAGATTAGTTCAATAAAATCTTGATTAAAGGTACTAAACTGTCTGATGTTGTAGATCATTTGATAGTTCAAGAGCGTAAGATGATACAGGACTGACTATCTTAATCAAATCATTTGTGTTTTTCATGCGTCTGTCTTTAAACCATTAGAGGGTATTAGACCGTCTACTCCATGGTATTAGACTGTCTACCCAACATCTATAACTTCCTCGTTTGTTATCATAGTCGGACTGGTTTGATGTTTCAAGCTCAGAAGTGAAGCACTGTTCACGTGTCTTCTACTGTTTTGGCACGTTTTATGGAAATCAGTTCTTACAGTTATTTTCTGTATAAATAGGACCTTCAACTAATATAACCAACATAGGGTTGAGTTCACTATGAGAGAAACCTTTAATTAATCTCTGTTATTAATGATTTTTTTATTGGGAATGTAGATTGAAGTTAGTTAACACTTCAATTGAATCATGTTAAGTTTCTCTGTGTGATTCTTCGTTTACTCTTTCCATTTAATCGTCTAACTGTTTTGCGGGTTCTTCGTTATTGACTGTTACTCCTTACAATAGCTTTCTTTATTAATAATGTGTTTGTTTGTAAACAAACAGGAAGCAAGAAGAGCAGCTAAGAAGGCCTATGATGTGGCCAAGGTAGATGAAAGGGTGAATAGAGCAGTAGCAGCCGCTAACAGAGCAGCCAATGCAGCTAGAGTAGCTTCTGTCAAGGCTGTGCAAAATCAAATGCATCGTAATATTAACAAGAGCATCCCAATACCCATTGTGTGAGGCTATCAGTTGCAACTTTTGTTAAAGTAGAGATGCACAAGATTGTTGGAAGAGGTCGAAATTTTAAACTGAACCATTAACACCACCATCAGGCTGAGAGCAAGCAGATTTATTATCCTCTGCCATAAGTCTTAGTATTGGGGGTGAAAGGGAGATGGCTTCCACCTGGTAAAAAGCTACATTTTCATTTTTTTTTCCTTTGCCTACATCTTGTAAATTTATGTAGATGTAAGTTCTGGTGTGCGGGTCAAACCTCAACCCAGCTACCGTTGTAAGATCACTTGGTAAAATAAGGAGAGAAATATCTTGATATCTTTGCTTTATCTGATTTTGGAATACGATATGTTTTTTGTTACCTTTGCAACTAGAGTTCTCCATTGTTAGATAGGCATTGTCTTTTTGTAATTTAAATGGAAAAGATGAGTGTTACAACTATATTTTGTATCAATCTGCATACTGTAAAGGTTGAAAGCATGATTGGCTTAAAAGAGTTTTGGGTGTGGTATCTTTAATGTCTGCAGCTTTGATGATAACTGTAAACAATGCTCTTTATTGATTGGGTTGCATCTTTATTCAGTGGGACTGGGAGAGCATGTGAGAAAAGCTGACTAGTAACAATTCTGAACTGATTAGATTAGATCTGTGAAATTGATTTCTGTACTTTCCAATGCCTACTGACCATTTGGTTTGAGGTTGATAGATAGAATTGAGTTGGAAAAAGTTGAGAAAGAAATTCTATTAGACCGAGTTATATTTAAGTAATTGGAAAGTGTTAGAATTTATTTTTCTATCAGTAGAAGAAAAGGGCCTGAGATTTTGGATATCAGGCATTAGCGATAATGAGTTGCTTTTTGCCAAACTATTAAAAACATGGATTAAAAAATTGTCTCTCATAGTTGTGAGTGATGTCAAATACTTTATGTTTATTACATTTTTCTCTTTCCTTTTAAGGTATTAAATAACGTATATATCAATCTTCATTGCTGTTGCTGATAATTGAATAGGTGGCAATGTCTGAGACATCCCCATCATCATCATTTCGTTCATTGCATCAACTCTACCCATCCACCTATGTTGCCATATTTTAACTTTTTTAGCTTAATCTTAATTTTACAATTACATCACATTTGTCTACATTTGTTTCAATGTTGTAAAAGCTATTTTTAATAAAGTTGAGTTTAAATTATGAACGTCATTAAGACAAGTTTTTAAACTTTAAAGTAGTATGTTATTTGTACCTGTGATCTTGAATCAATATGGCTGTCTTTATATTCTTTCTCATTTACTTTTTTTACATTGGTCGTTTGATGTGTGATTTTGGATAGAGAGGACTAGATAAGAAATAATTGAACAGTGAAATTGTTTTGCTTGGGAAAGGGGGAAAGAAGAGAAAAAGAGTATTGACATGACTGAATGCTAAAAAAATTTATCCTTTTTGTCTTTGTAATGTAATTAACATTCGTTTTCTGTCTTTTTTCTCTCACTTCTTTTATTCATATAACTTAAAAATCTCTTTATTTTTACTCATTATCGCTTACTGTATTTTATTTATAATCCAATTCTTTGTTTTTTTATCACTCGAATATCAAATATTTTTTAATGCATGAAATGATGGATTGTTAACTACCAAAATTTAATATTGTTGACATAATTTAATAAAAGAAACTTAATAGCAATGTTAGCAATAAATGTAAAAAAAATTCTCCTTAGAAGGAATTTTTTTTTATTCAATTTTTTCATTTTTTAAAAGAATTATGAAATTTGGTTCAGTATATAAAAACAATATTATATTTTCTCAAAGTTAAAATATTATAGTGAAAAGAGTAAAATGTAGAAAAATAGAAGGAAGAAATTTAGATAATTAAATATAGTAAAATTACATTTAATAAAAATTAATTAGAGTTAAATATTCTAAACATTTTGAACTTAATTGTACCCGAAAGTAGTTCCTTTTAACATTTCACTGGGACTTGTCATCATATAATAGTTTAATTATACTTCAATTTTTTTATATTTACGTATAAATCGAGTAGTTACATTTATTTTAGAGATAAACTAAAATATACAATAAAATAAACAAAAGATAAAACATATCAGAGGTTAGAAAACGGGATTTTATCAGTTTAAAAAACTATATAAAAACAATGAAAACCTTAAAAAAATTAACTAAACATGATTTCATATATAATACAAAGGGTCACGGAACATATTACACTACAAAAACAATCAACCAATCCAATGGCATGTTCCTCCAGCACAGAACTTACCCCTCAACTGCTTCCTCATTCAACAAGGACAAAAGCAGGAGGCAAACCTCAAAAACAATTAGAAAAAGCTCCTTAATAATGGCACAACAATAAGCCATTCAAAAATCATGGCACACACTTGCCAGATCGATATCCTAAATCAAGGGCGTTAACAGTTTGAACTTAGAAAAAAGTTATGACAATTTGCACAGCATTCAAATAGTCCCCATTCCAAAAATGAAGATGTTATTTCAGTATGTTAACATGTTATTTCACTTGCATAATTTGACATTCATTAAAATCTAATTAAATCTTGTTTGAAAGAGTTAAAGGGTCTAATGGTTAGACCCCTCTAAAAACACAATGGTAGTTCAGGAGAATATATCAGAATAGGCATAACTTGAATATATGCAGACAAAATACAGGTTAGAAAATACGAAATATGATGGCATAATGAGGGCATGGTAACAAAAAGCAAAAACTGCAAATTCATTCACCATCCAACGACTGGATACTACAAAACTAAGTAGCATTCTTGAGTGATAAATAGCACGTTACTGATATTCATAACAAAGACCAGTCAAAATTGTACTCTCGATAAATAAAGTATGACAATTGAACATAAGCAGCAAAATTTATGCATAAAACAAATTAAGAGTGTAAACTGCGTTTAACTCTCAGTCTGCTCCCTCAGCCTTCGAATGGTGCTTCGGACAGTCACAGCACTGGCAGTACTGTCATGAAGAAAATGGAGAAACAAAACATAACTTTAACTACCATACAACAGTAAATAATTACAAACAGAAGAAAGTAGAAGACAACTCTTACTTCAATGTGTAAGCACCTCCAGCCTTCACTTTTCCACAGTCTTTGCATCCCCAGATGCCCACAGCCTTCCTCTTAACAGCGTACTGAAAAAACAGACATTCATCAGGCATAGTCAATAATATTGATTACCATGACCTATCATGTTTAGGGTTTTATAAAATGCAGCCCAACAAAATTTATGCAATTAACAGTTCGCAAAATCTTTTTAATGACACCTATAGTTAACAATGATAATGCACACTAACCCCGTAGCAACAAAACTTAATACGAAAGAGGTTTTGCTCCTAAAGATTACACTGAATCAGGGACATGGGCTTGAATTATACTTCAAATAATCACAATCTAGATCAATACTTTGTACTCATTAAAAACGTATAATTTTTAAAAACAGTTCATATTATCTATTAATAGATAAAAAAGTAAACTCAGTGAATATAATTTACATAACATGATATTATACATTGCAAAATATACTACTGATCAATTCTATGCTTCTTTAATTCCACAGTCTAGCTGAACATTGCGTTACAATCTAACATGTTCAGCACGCCTTATCAAGTGCATTGTATAAAATCTAATAAATGTAAATACCAAAATTTTGGGTTAGTACTAACAAAAAACAATATCATTCATTCAAACACCCCAAATCAATGGAAAACACAAAATACATTAATAAAATGATGATTAAAGAACATACCTTTCCACAGAACTCACAAAAGAATTTACTGTGCTGACTAACTTCCATCTTCTTAATTTGCTTCCTTAAACTAGCACCATATCGGGTGCCTGAAATTTGAGAACACAACCATAAATCATCACCTTACTTTGGTATATACATAACATTCATCAAGTGAACTTGTCTCTAACAAATAAACCCACTATCATTCAAAATTCACTTTATAATAACTTCTTCGCTACATGCCAAATAAACCTTAAACCCTAAAGTAAACACTGACAACATTCAACAACGATCGAAACCAAACACCTACCGTATTTTCCAACAATACCGGCCTTCTTGGTTCGCTTGGTCTGTTCCAATGCACAAAAACGCGAATCAAGTTAATAATTGGGATTAGAACAAAACTTGGGGTTTCATAAACGCAATACCAAATAACAGATAGAGAAAGAAAGTACCATTTTTCAGATGCTGTGAAGAGAGAAGATGTTGCAGGGTTGAAGTGAGAGGCGATTCTGAAAAATTAGGGTTGGAAGATAATATCAACACGTTTTAGGGTTTCCGTAATGGGCCTATGCCAATTCGATCCATATTGAAAGCCCGGTCCAGTTCAGCTTCTCCAAACCACCAAAGATTAAAATGTTATTTTTGCCTTTCAATAATAAATAAATAAATAAATTAGATTCTTCCAAATTAGATTTATATTAAATAATTATTTTTTTAATGTATAAAATATACTGAGACTAAAAAATTAAAATGAATAAATATCTTCAAATTGATAAATTATATTTTTCATTTATATTAAACAGTTTAAAAAGGTCATATACCACCATTTATAATGAAAATTGGTGATTTATATTAAAAAATATTGAAATTGAATTTAGAATTCAAGATTAAAAATTATAAGTTAAAAATCTTATACAATCAATTACATAAAGTATATAACGAAATGATAATTTTACATTATTGAGAATTCTTTTTGGTAATCATATCTATAAATTTATAAATAATACAAATCTCTATAAATAATACAAATCTATCTATAAATCTATAAATAATACAATTCTATAAATTTATCTATAAATAATACAAATAGTGATCATTTCAAGAGAAACTTTTTACACGTGTCAACATACGGTAAAATTAACAAAAATAAATCAAAAATCGATTTTACTGAAAGTGGAAGTGAAACGTGGCAAACTATGAGAGCAGATGCATGAGGAAAATTACTCCCTCTTCTTCTCTCACCCGCACCAATTCTTTCTCGTCTTTATTATTTTTTCTTTCACTCTCTCATCACTCTTTTCTTTTTTCCTATTATGAAACGTGGAACACGATGTCCTCTTATAGAAATTACTCTGTCTTCTTCTCTAACCGCACCAACTCTCTCATATTTATTATTTTTTTCTTTCACCCTCTCTCATCACTCTTTTCTTTTTTAGAACTTTCTTTTTCACAACGTGGCACACTATCATTTTTTTTAAATTACATTGTCTTCTCTCGACCCGCAGCAACTCTCTCTCATCTTTATTATTTTTTCTTTCACTCTCTCTCATCACTCTTTTATTTTATCTATTTTGAACCGTCTTTTTCAGAATTACTTTGTCTTCTTTATGACTCATAACAACTCTCTTTTATTTCACCTTCCTCTTTGACCCTCACCAACCCTCTCTCACACTGCCCTTGTCACCTCTACTCTGATATACTAATAGTTTTCTTCTTTGTGAAAATAAAGGTGTCATATCTTCAATCATTGTATCCTCAACCAAGTTAATGGAAGATCTTGCCCATTGTTGGAAGGCTTGGGAAATCAAAACTGAGGTGTTTGCTATTTTTTCTCCCCAAACAGTGTTACATCTTTTTCATGGCCTTTTTTTTAACATTTTTTTTCTGATTCATCATTCAAAATTTAAATTTCAACTTTTAAATCACGAAGACATGTTATTTTTTGCAGTTTTTAATAATTAAATAAGATATTTTTAGTTTATATATAGAGGTGGGTAACTTCATTCTGTTCAATTTAGTCATTTAGTCATTTGCATTCTCACTATTCATATTTGTTATCATGTCCCACTTGAGCCAAACTACCAATTCCATCAAGGATGTTAATCCTAAAAAGGAGAATTGGTTCCTCATAGCAAGGGTGATTCGTATGTGGTTTGTTTCTGACTTCAACAAAACGAAATCTCCATTCTCAATGGAAATGGTCATACAAGATAAGGAGGTGAAGTAGTATTATGAGCTATAATGTTTACTATCAAAGTTTTATGTAAAGTCTTTTTCTAATAATTACTTTTGTTTTATGTAAAGTCTTTTAATCATGTATTTGTTAGGAGGACACTTATTTATAAATTCCAAAAATATATTATTGAGGATAAGGTCTATGCTTTCCAATTTTTAGTGTTGTCACTAATGTTGGATCATATAGAACAACCTGCCACCAATACAAAATTAATTTCCAATTTAGAACTAAGGTAACCTATGTAAGTAATTTATTTGGTTTCAAGTGCAACACCTGAGTACATTCTAATGTTTGTGTTGTCTGCACTGGCTTTGATATTGACTACTTAGTTGGTAAGTTTAACTATTATGATTTTAGTTCAATATATTTGTTTACTGAAATCATTTATTTTTTACAGATGTTATCGGAGTTCTCATTAGTGTAGGCACTGAAAGAGAACTTAATAGAACAGGGAAAGTAACTAAGTTAAAGTTGATGGGTAAGATATTACTTTCAGGAGCAAGTAATTATTTCAACAAATACAACATAAATTAATGGTCTTTTACAGTTTTTATTTTTATTTACAACAACTTTCGAATGGAGTGTACCCTATTTGGAAATTATGTTGATGAATTGAATGCATTTCTTTCTTTCAGAGAACTGCAAAATATGTTGTTGTCAGTATCCAGTTTGCAAAAGTTAAGGTGTTTCAGGGCATGTAAAGTGATCAAAATGTATTATTTCTTAGTTAATTATAAGCTAATGATCTTGGTTACCTATAGGTTATTTTAAGAAAATAATAAGCTAATTAAGAAAAGGTTATTTTAATCAATTGTTTGTCATTCAATAAACGTTTTTAGTGAGTATAGTTGAAATTCATGACTTCAACGAATTATACTACAAATTTAAAATGTGTAGGATGATTGAGTCAGATTCTCCTTCGTAGGGATTGAGTCAGTTGTCTGATTTAGGAAAACAAAATCTGGAAGATGAGTTTCTCCACTTGATCCCAAGAAATACTATTCAAGGACTCAAGGATTGCAAGGAGGTATAAATATATTATTTTTACAATTTATAATTTTTTATTTATTTTGATTAAATATTTGTACTTATTTATTATTTATTTATTTTGTTTTAGGAGAACACTTTTATTGTCCTAGCTACTATCAAACATATTGTACCTGATGATGATTGGTGGTATACTGCTTGCTTATGCAATAAAGCAGTTTATCCATATTAAAAATATTCTTATGCGAGAAATGTAATAAGCATGTAATAAAAGTGAAACCAAGGTATGCAATGTATTTTCCACAATTTCATTTCCAGTGTGATATGAATTTCCTACAAATTTTATATTGTATTTTGTAACTTTAGGTATAAACTCAAGGTTCTAGTTATTGATGATACAGACTCCACCACTTTTGTGCTTTTTGATAGAGATGCAACTACAGTCGTCAATAAATCTTGCGCTGAAGTATTGGAATGTCATGAGAGGTCAATTTTGTTTAATTTATATGTTTTATTGATTCATTTATATAATGTATATATATATATATATATTAATTATTATACTTTTATGTATTTAGAATGCTGCCTCTGTTGTAATGCCGAAAGAATTTGGTGACTTGATCGATAAACTTGTGCTTTTTAAAGTTAGTTGTACCAAAGATCAAAAGGTTTGAACCGTCATTCCGTGTCAAGAAATTGTGTATTGATCATAATGTTATCCAAAAATATTTTGATGATGTTATTGACAGTCTGGTATGTATAGATAAATATTTGTCCATCTATTTCGTTTTGCATTCGTCTAGTTTATTGTGAAATTCGTTATGTATAATGTTATAAATAATGTTATGTTGTCAAGGAACTTTATTCCCATAACAAATAGATGTGCAGTAAAAAACCTGTTCAAGATGATGATTCCTCGGTAACACTTGCAGAGGTATTGTTGGATTTAAATGAATAATTTCTAATATTTATTATCTTTACTACAAATGGAGCATATAACTTTTGGTACTTAATATTTCAGGATTTGTTTATTAAATTTTCAAATGAGTCCAATAATTTGCGTCTCACACCCATGACTTAAGTGAATTTAATCCTTATTGTACTAGCTTGCATTTTCAATTGATTTGATTTTTTTTTATGATTAACGGAATTGTACTTTTCTAAATGAAATGGATTGATGTGATTGATATAAGATGTATGAAAATAAGATATATGTGTAATTGATTTGAGAAATCTTATATAATATTGATATGCATTACATGCGAATGATATGAGATGTACGTGATTTGATGAAAACTTGTATGAACTTGATATCATACATTTGGAGTAATGTATGAGATGTTGTGTATCATTTACATTGAGTATGAAAAAACTACCAGTAGAGATCATCTGACTACATGATGATCTAAGTCACATAGACTAAAACATTAGTTGGTGAGATGCTGATGAGGCAGTTCATAGATATAGTGACCTTTTGTAGTCACACTGATGAGAATAAAAAAGATGTTGTTAATAGGAAGAATGGACAAGGGCCAAATTATTTAAAGTTCTTCTTATTAGTCTTTTCAAAAGATGAGGCCCAAGCCCAAAGCCCAAGAAGGCCCAAGCCCAAGCCCAAGAAGGCCCAAGCCCAAGAAGGCCAAGTCCAAACCATGAGGGGCAAGGCCAAGCATTAAATAAAAGAGCATCATTTGAATTAATTTTGTATAGTTGTAAGAGGTGTGAATATTAAATAAAAAGTGTGAATAGTTAGGGGGTGTAGACGCATTTTAGGAGGTGCTGAAAATAGGAAGTGGATCACACTTACTTCATGACTAGGTGGCACCAATTTGCATTTGAACTTGGAGGGAACTTTGAGTTTCATTTGTGTTTCAT
>Ga0123342_1000566_pt1 | contig 58894 bp, 22 predicted proteins | sample Turbeawhitnodule_FD_89960 | JGI IMG/M metagenome (GOLD analysis project Ga0123342, IMG submission 89960) | Root nodule microbial communities of legume samples collected from Mexico - Turtle bean Mexico white nodule | ecosystem: Host-associated > Plants > Roots > Nodule | place: Mexico: Nepantla... | reverse complement strand
TTCTGAGTACGACATCTTCTATGGTCTTCCAAATACACTGACTTCTACGGGTTTCCAGCGGCCCAGCTCTTTAGCACCATGTTCAGCCATTCAGCTTCCTATTGAAGGAAGTCCTTCCGACGACCCCTTTCAATTTCTAACTAGTAATATCGTTCTTGAAGTACAGTTATCTCATGAATGTGAAAGGTGTCTTCATGGAAAAGGACAATGTTTACTTGACACTAATGGAGAATTCCATTGCACCCCAGGTATTCAGAAATACACAACATTTTTCGCACCTACATATACAGTATACTCTATCTGATCTATAAAATTAGCAGATAGTTAGCGAAAGGTAGATGGTATGCTAAACTCTTTTGTTTCAAATAATTCTAACCAAAATACTTGTTAACTGTATTCTAGCATCTGCAGGGAGTAGAAGCTGGGTTGTGAAAATGGTACTGGTACTCGCATTAGGTAATGCATATAGATTAATTTTTCTTTTTTGATGGTTTTTTTTTGTTATTATTTATTGTTTTTTAATTAAAATAAATAACTTTTGACAACATAGTTTAGTGTTTTCGTTTACTAACACACCATTTATTAAATAAATGTGGCCACTCTTTATAACTTTACAAAAATAATTTTTGGGGTTTGTTTTTTGTTCTAATGGTAGAGCAGTCTCCTCTGTCTTCATATAAAAGACTATCTACCGAGTTTAGGCTTTCTTTGTATCTTAAATGGATTGGCTTGCATTGCAATCATTAATTAGTTATTGCTTACTTTAAATTCTTCGATTTCTTTCTAATTCCTTTTAAACAATCTTTCTGATACGAAGAACCTCTCCAGCTGTTACAGTTGCTTTATTGGTAGCGATGGTCAAGATCTACTATACGAGACGGCAGAAGCAAAATCCAGCCAATCAACGGATTGAGGTCTTTCTGAAAAAACAGGGAGCCCTTCAGATTAAGAGGTATGGTTATTCTGAGATAAAGAAACTGACCAACTGTTTCCGAAACAAACTAGGCCAAGGAGGATTCGGTAGTGTATACAAGGGAAAGTTGCAGGATGGGCCTTATGTTGCAGTGAAGATCCTAAGCGAATTGAAAGATGACGGAGAGGAATTCATCAATGAAGTTGCTAGCATTAGCAGAACTTCTCATATTAACATTGTTACGCTTTTGGGGTTCTGTTGCGATGGTTCTAAACGAGCTTTGGTTTATGAGTTTATGTCCAATGGATCACTTGAAAAATTTATCTATCAAGAGAATGCTCTAATGACACATCATCAATTGGACTGTCAAATGTTGTATCATATTGTAATTGGTGTTGCTAGAGGACTACAATACTTACATAAAGGTTGCAATACTAGAATTCTACACTTTGACATTAAACCTCATAACATTCTGTTGGATGAGAATTTCAATCCCAAGATTTCAGATTTTGGTCTAGCAAAAATTTGCTCCAGAAAAGAAAGCATTGTTTCAATATTTGGTGCTAGAGGAACAGCAGGCTACATTGCTCCAGAAGTTTTTTCCAGAAATTTTGGTGTAGTATCACATAAATCAGATGTTTACAGTTATGGAATGATGATATTAGAACTGATTGGAGGAAGAAAGAACACTATGAGTGGGCTAGATCCCTCAAGTGAAATTTACTTTCCCGATTGGATATACAATCGTCTAGAATCAAACGAAGAACTTGGTTTACAAAACATGAGAAATATAAGTGATGAAAAAATGATAAGAAAGATGGCAATTGTGGGCTTATGGTGCATACAAACTCATCCTTCAACCCGACCTGCCATAAGCAGAGTGTTGGAAATGCTAGAAAGCAAAGTTGAGTTATTGCAAATTCCACCTAAACCTTTATTGTCTTCTCCTCCAACCTCTCCGGTTTATTTATCAAGTGAGACATTGAAATTTGTAACTTGAGACCTGGGATCCTACTACATAAGATGAACTAAATGTTACAGTATTTATAATTTTTAATGACACTACTCTGCTTCTTTCTGTTTTACTTTCTAAAATAGACTGCGATGATAACAGTGATATATGATTTATCTATTTGATGTAGTGAATTCTGAGCTTGTTTGATCTTAGGTTGAATTTAATTAATAGTAATATTGTTGGATGCTGACTCAGTCAGAAACGGCTGCATTCAATAATTGTGATGATAATAACAGTGATGACTGTTTCCGCTCATGTTTTTCAAGACTTTTCTTTGTGGAGACCATTACAATAAGAGTTAGATTAGATTAGATCCCAAAATTAAGAGAGTACTGTAGCACTCTAGAGAAGCTAACAACCCAAAGATGGCTGCACTTCATGTGTCTGGAGTGGTTTTGTTCGGATGGCTTTTACAAGTGGTATTGGGTGGTGGTAACTGTCCCTCCTTGATTAACTGCGGCGATCTCGGTAACATAAGTTTTCCTTTCACCGACACACGTCACCGAGACTGCGGCATATTGGTGATACACGGCTGTGATGACCACGAACCAGGGGCCCAAAAAACCATAAAAAACAACAACAAATGGTTTGATATTCTGAAGCTGGAGCAGTTGACGATTACCATCAAAGACGATGAACTCCGCGACTTTTTGCTGCAGCGAAGTTGTGAGACCTTCAACCACAACTACACTTTCACTGTCAGCTCGCCTTTGGCTAAGATTTCTCGTTTCAATCATCACGTAAACGTACTCAGATGTAACCACGCCCTCGGTGCTCCGCCAAACAATTCAGTTTCTAACTCTGCAATTTGCAAAAATGAAACACTGTATTCAATGGCGGACTCCGATTCTTCTTCCAGCTACAGTAATCTCAAAGGATGTTCAGTGGTTGAGCTTCCAACGAGCTCCGACATGGTGTTTGCGGATCTTGATCCCGATGACCCTTTCAAGCACGTAACTTACGAAATCAACATTGGAATAGAATTGTCTCAGAACTGTTTTAGGTGTCTCTATGCTAATGGCGGCCAATGTCGAGTTGACAACACCGGAATGTTCTACTGTGACCAAGGTTCGTTCCCTCTTCTACACGATACAAAAATCTATTAAATTTCATCCTTTCAAATTTTTTGTTTTTGTTCTTGTAATTTGAAAAAAATCATCTTATAATAATCATGATAATAATAAATTAATTATAATTTTTTAAAGAATTAATACAATAATATTAAAATATTTTGGGTTAAATATGTTTTTAATATCTTAATTATAATACAAAATTAATTGATTTTTGTCTTTTTTTCAAATTTTAGATCATAGATATACCTGTACTATGAAATGATATTAAAATGAGTTTTCTATCATGAAATGATTGTTAATTTTTTAAAAATTTATTATTATTTTAATTACATACTTATATTAATTATAACTATTTTCATTGGTCTGAAATCTCAAAATTAAATCAATTATACCTATAAAAGAATCTATTTTAATCCTTGGTCATCCAAAATTTGAAATGAAAAATATATTTAGCTGAAATATTTTAAAATAAGATGTCTTTAACTTGTAATTTTTATTTGATTATGTTGCTTTGCATGGTTTTGTAATTTTTTTATTATTTCCAATTTTCAGGAAATAAATCAACAAAAGTTCGTCTTATAGTGACAACAGGTATGTAATAAATCTCTTCTACCCTTAACTAATAATAGATATACAAGGTTTACTTTATTATATAAAATCATTTGTGAAGTCAGCAATAGTTACACTATTGTAAATAGGAATACTTTCTAATTATGATATGATACAAAAAAAAATTATAAACTGTGCAGTTGCATGTGTGGGTGGAGCATTGGGAGTTCTGATATTTCTGGGGTGGTTCATTAGAAGACGCTTTTACAAGAAGAAAAACCCCACCTACCAAATCATTGAGATGTTTCTGAACACCCACGGTCATCTTGCAGCCAAAAGATACAGTTATTCAGAGATAAAGAAGGCCACGAACTCCTTCAGAAACAAATTGGGTGAAGGAGGGTATGGTAGCGTGTACAAGGGCAAGTTAAACGATGGAAGCCTTGTGGCAGTGAAAATCTTAAGCGACTCCAAAGGTAACGGTGAGGAATTCATCAATGAAGTTGCTAGCATCAGTCTTACTTCTCATGTTAACATTGTTAGTTTACTAGGATTCTGTCAGGAAGGTTCCAAAAGAGCTTTAATATACAAGTACATGCCTAATGGATCACTTGAGAAGTTCATATATGAAGACAAGGATCCACGCAAGCTTAATCTTCAATTAAGCTGCAAAACCATCTACAACACTGCAATTGGCATTGCTCGAGGATTAGAGTATTTACACAGAGGATTTCTGCCCCAAAATTTCAGACTTTGGACTGGCTAAAATATGTCAGAAAAAGGAAAGTATTGTGTCCTTATTGGGAACTAGGGGAACTGCAGGATACATTGCTCCTGAGGTGTTCTCTAGAAATTTTGGAGGAGTCTCTCATAAATCTGATGTATATAGCTATGGAATGGTGGTTTTGGAAATGGTGGGGGGAAAGATGAATAATAATGTTGATGTTGAAGGTTCAAGCGAAATATATTTTCCAAACTGGGTTTATAAGCGTCTTGAGCTGAATGAGGAGCCTAGACTGCGAAGCATAAAAAGTGAAAGTGATAGAGAAATGATACGAAAGTTGATTATTGTGAGCTTATGGTGCATTCAGACAGACCCATCAAATAGGCCAGCAATGAGCAGAGTGGTAGATATGATGGAAGGAAGCTTGGAGGTCTTGCAAATACCACCAAAACCTTATCTCTCTTCACCTCCCAGATCCCCTCCTAGCTCCTCAGATCACACCACCTACACCTCTCACACTACTTATCCTTCTGAATACTGATTCTTTTCTACACCATATGTCTCCTGTGTAACAGGAATTCACATAACAAAGTCTGCATATTACAGACAAGGCTGCATTATGGCTAACAAGCTGTTAATGGACAAGCAATAGTTTCTCTGGTTTTGCAGGTAGCAGGATAAAAGAGCACACTAAGTGGAAAACAGAGACATAACAACAGGATTGGATTAAGCCCCTGATTGAGCTTAAGTGTGTTAGTTTATAATAAGGCCGAGATAGTTACTAATTCAATAAGTACCTATTTTGGTATGGAGATGAAAAAGTATAGGTCTTATGTTTTCAAGAAAACTTGAAGTAACTATTTGTATTTTATATTAATTTCATTCTTTTACTGATAAAAAACATATTTTTATTTATTATAAGGTTGATACATTAAAACTTTGTTTATTTGTTGTTTTTAATGGTACCATGTATTTAATAACATACATTATTATCAAAATAAAATTTTAAATTTAATTGGAGAACAATTTCAGTAAGTTTTGTTGCTTTTTCTTATGGGTATATTGATTGCAATTTATTCTTTTAGCTGTATACGAATAGACTATGAATAAATGTTACCACTTAAGCCTTTTGATTTTAGGGTTTTTATTTATGCACTCTAATTTTACGGGTCAATCCGACCCATTCCATATTTGGTGTCAGAAGTTGGTTATATTATAGTACTGATTAGAGAGAGAGAGAGAGAGAGGTAGCTTCTCCCGGATCAGCTCAGTTCTAAAAGATTCTTTTAGCACTTAAGAGTAAAAAGAAATTGATAATTGAGGGTTAGTTCAAAAGATTAAATAAACAAGTGTTTCCCAGCTGAGTCCAAGATCTATCTCTGTATTCGAACTTCGTTTTTGGCCCTCCACTGTTCATTTCTCGATGCAATATAAAAACTGAAGTTCCCCATGGAGGGGCAAAAAAAAATAAAGAAGATTTTGATGGAGAAAGCACGGAGAAGAAGAAAACGCTGAAGGATTGCAGAAAGAGAAGTATTTAATGCATGTTGAAATGGGGACAACACCTGCAAGTATGTCCAAAAACAAAATGAAGTCTATCAGTGTCTATAATACTATAATCAACTTCTTCTAATACCTCAGGATTCAAGCTTCTAATTTACTATTTACTATTAGACACCACATTCATCTTCTGTTAATTAAATCAACAAAATATTATTTCTTATGGTTATGTGGAACAGAAAACTATTTAGAGAATTCGTCTCATTCTTTTTTATTGGTCAATCACATTATTTTTTAATTTTTTTTTAAACAGGTTAAGGAGTTAGACCGTACTTAAGACTGCATTACCTATCTCTTAATCACGAGGTTGAGCATAACTGAATCTGAGTTATCGACCCGACAAATGTGAGCCTTGACTATATCGGTCGGTCTATCAGTCCAATAATGAAGTCCGAGACATTACAGCTATCATAGTACAATTACAAAATTATTTTAATTATACTTTATATCTCTTTATTTTTACACAAATTTTATTATTAAATTTAATTTTAACATGTCATATTTAATAAAAAAATATTAAATATATTTTTCTGTCTCTCTATTATAACGTAAAATTATTTTTTTCACTATTTAAATTTTAGATTTATTAAATATTTATAGTAAAAAAATTATTAAAATGATTTATTATTAATTTTTTTCTACATAAATTTAATTTTCAAAATAGACTATATTATAATATTATTATAATGTTTACATAAAAAATAAATTAACAAAAAATATTTTAACATCTGATGTAAATATTTAAAAAATTTAAACTTTAAATTGAAAAGAAAATTAATTTCATATGAAATCACAATAATAAAAACATATTTCACTCATACAAAAAATATTAATATAACCTTTATCACAATTTCACACCAACACGGAACACCTGTATACTAATACGATGTTCTATTTCACGAGCATATCAACACTTTCAATAAATACATAAATATTATACGTTAGTAGTAAAAAAAAACACACAATTAAAAATATAAGAATAAATTAAAATGTAGAAAGAAAATTTTCGAAATGAAAAAGAAACAAAAAAACTCAAAATAATAAACCTATTTTTTTCTAAATATATCTAATAAAAGGAACTTGTTTCATAATCACAGTATATTAATACGCAGTATGATATAAATCATATAATAAAATACTTTTATACTTAATACAGTAAATTCTTGGAGAAACAACACTAACATTGATTTTTCAATAACTAAAACTTATTCAAAATTAAAAAAATTATTTATTTTACTTTTTATCCACTAAACTCTTTCTTAATTTAATATTTTTAATAAATTTTATAACTTAGATATATTTTTAGTTTTATAAAATGAAAAAAAAAAAATCCATCGAAAAGTTAAAATCAATTTTCAATCCTTATGAAGTAAACAATTTGTTTTATTTTGACCTCTCTTAAATGATTTTTTTAATTTTCACCATATCATAGTCTGTAATCACTGTAATGCTTATTTTAAAACACAATAAAATTTATTCAGTGATATAATTGTTTTTTTTTTTAAATATCACATACTAACATATCAGCACAGAACAGTTACTTTCACACACTAACATATCGAACATATGTTAAATAGTTAACCAATGTTATATAATAATAAAAAGTAAAAATAATAATTTCAACTTTTTAAACAATACAAAACAATAATTTGTTGTTATAAAAATGCATAAATTAAAAAATATAAAAAGTACCTTAAATTATTATTACTAGCTGCAGTAGGTGAAAAGAGAATATAGAGTAAATTAATAAATTATAAAGTCTTGATCAAAGGTAGAAAACAATAAAATAGTTGTACCAGTACTTACCAATAACACAAACCATTATTGGTCATAAGAATGAGAATGGTGCATTTTACAAAAGAGGAAGGACAAAGTGGTCTTTTGAGTTGAAGGTAACAGCAAAAAGTTGCATATTAGTATAGTCTTTTGAGGCAGAAGGATGTGTCAGTATAACCAAACCACCAATACCACACACTGCATTAACACAACACGCTCGTTTCAATTAATCCCAATAACTCCACCCAAATTATTACTCCCATTCCATTACCGTTAAGCCCTTTCATTTTCACATTAATTCCACATTTAACACCAACCCTTTTTACACAGCCACAACACAAACACCCTTCACTCTCCCTCTCTCAGAGCAACAACAATGGCAGCAACACTCTCTCACCTTACTCGTTTTCTGCTTTTTCATTTTCTTCTTCTCACTGTTCAAGGTTCCAATAACCCAGATTTCGACGCTCTCGTGGCCTTCAAAACCGCTTCTGACGCTTCCCACAAGCTCACAACATGGAACACCAGTGGCACCAACCCCTGTTCCTGGAGCGGCGTGTCGTGCATTCGCGACCGAGTCTCGCGACTCGTTCTCGAAAACCTCGACCTCCAAGGCTCCATTCACCCCTTAACTTCTTTAACTCAGCTCCGAGTTCTCAGTCTCAAAGGAAACCGTTTCTCCGGTCCCGTTCCCGACCTCTCCAACCTCACCGCCCTCAAACTCCTCTTTTTGTCTCGCAACGCCTTCTCCGGCGAGTTTCCGGGCACCGCCACGTCGCTCTTCCGCCTCTACCGGCTCGATCTGTCCCACAACAACTTCTCCGGCGAGATTCCGGCGACGGTTTCCCATCTGACCCACCTCCTCACTCTCCGCCTCGACGGGAACGATTTCTCCGGCCACATTCCCGACGTCAACCTCCCCGATCTCCAGGAATTCAACGTCTCCGGAAACCGCCTCTCCGGCGAGATACCCAAAGCATTATCAAGTTTCCCCGAATCCTCATTCGGACAAAGCCAGCTTCTCTGCGGTGCCCCAGTTAAAAAATGCGCATCCGACCCAACCAAACCCGGATCAGAAGGCGCCATTGCTTCGCCGTTGTTACCACATAACAACAACAACCCTACAACTACAGTATCATCTTCACCAAGTTCAATGCCGAAAACGTCGACACCAATGTCAAGTAGTAAAAGTCACGAGAAGGGTGCTTCTAAAATCGGCCCAGTGGCACTTATAGCTATTATAGTAGGTGATGTTTTGGTTCTTGCAATAGTGTCATTGCTATTGTATTGTTACTTCTGGAGAAACTACAAGTTAAAGGAGGGTAAAGGGTCGAAGCTCTTTGAGAGTGAGAAGATCGTGTATTCGTCGAGTCCGTACCCTGCTCAGGGAGGATTTGAGAGGGGTCGCATGGTGTTCTTCGAGGGTGAGAAAAGGTTTGAACTTGAGGACCTGCTGCGAGCCTCTGCGGAAATGCTTGGAAAGGGAGGGTTTGGGACCGCATACAAGGCAGTGCTCGATGATGGTAACGTGGTTGCGGTGAAGAGACTGAAGGACGCGCAGATTACAGGGAAGAGGGAGTTCGAGCAACACATGGAGGTGTTGGGAAGGTTAAGGCATCCAAATGTTGTTAGTTTGAGAGCTTACTATTTTGCGCGCGAGGAGAAGTTGCTGGTCTATGATTACATGCCCAATGCCACCTTGTTCTGGCTCCTTCACGGTACCTCTAACCTACCTACCTACGTCATTTCTTTTTTCCATTTGCACATTCATGGCTGTTTCTGTTTGTATGTCACAGGCCACATGAATGAAATAAAACAAAAGTTCTACATTTTTTGTTCTTTAGTTGCCCCTCAGTTCAAGAGTGGGTTATCTGCTTTGAAATTGATTCTTTGCAGCTATAGGACCATAGCCACCGCGTGTGTATGTAGTTTTGGTTTTAGTTTTTTGGGGGGTGGGGGGGTCCACTTACGAGGCTCTTTAAATTTTGATGATGAACCATGTGCATTGGATGGGGTCTCTTTATTCATGATTCCTACCTTCTCCCTCCTTGCAACACTGTAGTAATTTTTTAATACATTGTTTCCAGCAATTGCTGATAAAGGAACTGTTAACAGAACAGTTGCTGTACAAATCACAATCATAAAACCCTGGGAATCGGGACAAAGTATAGTACTACCATGCAGACTGATTTTCCATTGTCTTGGGCTGCTTTTCAATGATAATAAAAAATTAAAGAATAGGAGAAGTATATTGCTTTATGTTCTTTTCTTGCTGCAACATTTGGCCTTTTGCTTTATCTTTTGGCAATTGAATGTCCAAAAAGTGCATACTAGAGTTTGCATCAGGAAATTGAAAGTTATGTATACTAGTGGCAAATGTGTAATTAAATGGAACCTGATGGTGGAATTGGCGTGGTTCCGACAGGAAACAGAGGACCCGGACGAACCCCACTGGACTGGACCACAAGGCTGAAGATAGCAGCGGGAGCCGCGAGAGGCGTGGCTTTCATTCATAACTCGTGCAAGTCCCTAAGACTCACCCACGGTAACATCAAATCCACCAACGTCTTACTCGACAAGCAGGGCAACGCCCACGTGTCTGATTTTGGGCTCTCGGTTTTCGCGGGCCCAGGCCCATTGGGCGGGAGACCCAACGGCTACCGCGCGCCGGAGGCTTCGGATGGTCGGAAACAGACACAGAAGTCCGACGTGTACTCTTTCGGTGTGCTCCTGCTGGAGATGCTGACAGGGAAGTGCCCCTCCGTGGTGGAGAGTGCAGGCAGTGCTTACGGTGGGGTGGTGGACCTACCGCGGTGGGTCCAGTCAGTGGTGAGGGAGGAATGGACGGCTGAGGTGTTTGATTTGGAGCTGATGAGGTATAAGGATATTGAGGAGGAGATGGTGGGGCTGCTTCAGATTGCAATGACGTGTACCGCTGCTGCACCTGATCAACGGCCCAGGATGAGCCACGTGGTGAAGATGATTGAGGAGTTGCGTGGGGTGGAGGTGTCGCCGTGTCATGACTCAACGGACTCTGTTTCGGAGTCACCTTCCATGTCTGAAGATGCCTGTGGAACGAGTCAGTGAAATAAGGGAAGTAGGTGCTAAGCTAACTAGGTTGTGTGGGTGGTGGTAGTATTGTAAATCAGATTATTGAGGGTTTTGTTTTTCTAATTATTTTTAATCACGTATTATTTGTTTTGATGCTAGTCCTTTTTGCCCACTTTCCTGAATGACAAGATTGGTTTTGGTTCAAGCTTTTCCGCTAATTAAAGCTGTGTGAAATGAATGATTCGTTTGTAGGAGTTATCAACAGATTGAGATAAAGGGCAAAACTATGTTTTGGTGAGACACTAATTGTTGGGTCAGTTCAATAATGGTTGACGTGGACGGTAATGATTCAAAAGAAAAACATGTCTGGTTTGATTAGCCAAGTTTAACATATTATTGACATTTGTTATGTCTTTTTTGACCGTCTAGGAATATGGAGGTATCCAAATTATTTGTTTTGCTCTTTCTGTGTGCTTTCATCCGTACAAATCTTTTAATCGATTTGTATTTTTCGACTTTTTGTTGCCATCTTTGAAAGATCCAGTTATCATTAACAGATGCATGGAGCCAATTGAAAACTCACCGTATTTGATTAAGTCTGTACCGGATAATTAAACACTTACAAAATGAAAAGAATGAATGAATAATTGGTCATAATGGTAACTTGGATGTTTTGTACCTATGGTAATATTAGAAATGCATTACCATGGGTGCAATCTTCGTGAGCTTTGACACCGTACTAGGTGCAAATTTCCTAGCAAATAGAAAACAGACATTGATGCTATCTCCGTTATACTTGCATTTCTGATTCCTTAAACTCTCCAAGAACTGAACAGTAATCTCCGACCTCAGAAATTTAGCTGGGTGTGGGCCACCCTTTGACCAATCAACCCAAGTGAGGCTCCTATTTGAATTCCCCTCCCAAAACTTGATGCTCACGTACGTTGGCAAGTAATGTTCATCTGCGTAACATGAACCTTTGCAGTACTCTTGAAAAACTGGGAAATATTTTCTGTCAGATACTACTTCTAGTGCAAGCTCTCTGTCCATTTCAAACCATTGGGATCCTTTTCTCCATTGGTTGATGGAGATATCAGGCAACATCTGGATACTATACCGGCCTCGGCCAACAGAACTTGGATCATCAAAAGCCATGACATTGTTTTGGGTAGAGTTTATCAAGTAAGTGTAGATGGTAGAGAAATTGAAGAGTGGTATGCATGATTCTGACAGCAGTACAAAGCGTTGGTTTTGGATATCAAGAAGTGCATTGGCCAACAAGCGACGTTCAGCTTCAATCATGTTCACATTGCCCCATTCCACTTCCTGCATTATGAGAATAACAGATAATGAGATTAAGAGTATTGACCAATGTTTCTTTCTAAATTGAAGCAAATTGCTGGTATTGGAACTTTAAATCTTAATGAACTCCTTGACATATATAATTCGAAACATAAGCATAAATGGAAATAAAATTAAAACCGGTAGTACCCTATTCATGTGTGGACAATTTTCTTGAGGACTAAGATTCGTTTTATTTAATTTTTATACACAACACACAACACATTAAGGCTGTAATAAAGGATCCACACAAATGATGACCACTTTCTGATAAGACAAATAAATCAATTAAAAAAGAATTGACATGGTGTACAATTTACCCTAAAAGGTAGTAAATATCATTGTCCTTTTATCAACTGGGGTCTGCTAATTTAGAAATGTTTCGCCAAACCAGTAGCAGCTAGCTTTTACCAGTTAATGGAGGAGGGGCATGAGCTATCATTTTAGATGCTAATCACAATATGGGAACGTTTGTAACGATCATCTTATTTTTAATCGGATTTGCAATATGATATCTACATCACAGTAATCCTAAACTACAAAAGAACGCTCAACTTAGACCATGTTTTACTTTTTCTAAGATTTAAAAAATAATTCTGACATCGTCTAATGACTAGAGAGAGTGAAAAGGAGCTATACAGCATCCCACATTGCAGTCATCGTAATTGGTGAATGCGATAATAATTGTCAGCGAACTGATAGAAGCTCACAAAGAAATAATTCTTATTTTTTGTGGCTTTTCTAAATTAATTTTTATAATAAAAATTGGCTGATTCGCTTCACTGTAAATAATCATTGTAGCTGAGCCTTATCCTAGCAATACGAAGCAAATATATAATCACTTTTCTTCTGTTCTGGGTTTTATTTTCTTCTCCACATCTTCCTCTATTGGTTTTTTAATTTGTCCTTTCCATAAAGCAATTTGCATAGCTACAAGTATAAGAATATAACAAGACAAATCTATAATGGTAGCTATAGGTTCTCACTATATTTGTTTACCTATGATATGATATAATCAGATCAGTACCTAGGATATATTTGTCGATGACAACGTTAATGATCCAACACAAAAAGAATAGCCATTTCCATAATTGAAAACAAATCATAGTAAATGTAACAAGGAACCGGATCAGAAATCGACTGACCTTACTAGGAATTCTGCGACCTTCAAATACAGGACTCTCTGGGCGTGATCCATTGTACGATGGATTGGAGTGCACGTAAATTGAGTACAACCCTTCATTCCCTTGGAAGAATTTCTCCCACAAAGGTGCCAAAAACACAGGACCCCTTGTCAAGAACATGAAGGCAACCTTTGGAACACGGTCAAACGGGTAATCGGGGATCTTTGCTGTCATTGAAGCTCTCCAAAGCAATTCCTCGTCGTCCATATCATGCACAACACGAGGAGGCTGAAGGAAATCCTTCAATCCTACGTGATTACTCTCAGTTTGTTGAATTTCAGTTTGTGTTTGAGTTTGGATTTCTGTCTGAGTTTGAACTTGTGTCTGAATTTGAGTTTGATTAGATATTTCTGGTTTTGTAGTTGGTGTTGGCAGGGCAGGTGTTCGCGGAAAGGAAGAGAGTGACAACTGCGTGAATTGTAGACTAAAGTTGCACTCTTTAAGATAGAAACTGAAGATAACCCCAATGGTTATACCAAAGCCCAGAATCAGGATATATGCAAGAAACCGAACAAAGTGAAATTGAGCATTGAAAAACTTGGAAACAGAGTTCAAGGGGTATTGATTATTTTGGCCCTTCATTCTATAGGGGACAAAAGCACCAAATTCCCAAATGAATCTGTTCTATGGGTGTATATGAGGGGTATCAGCAATAAGAAATGCTTGACTTTATGAAACTCTCAAGTGTATCAGCAACAAACTAATCTTGTAATTAAAATATCTCAAGAGGCATTAGACCAATACCAAAAGGATCAAACAAAAGTGTTTTCTATATGGTAAGGTTCACCTAGTTTGAGACTTAAAATATGATGGAAACTTAAAGAAAGAACAAAAGGGGTGGTAGAGAAAGAAGAGATAGAAAGCTATGAAAGTGGAGAGAGATGAAGAAAGGCAGAAGGAAAATTTATGAGTTTGCTCAATTTATGGCAGAAACAGACCCTTCAAAACAGGAGTTGATGGCTTCGAATTGGAGACTTTTTCTCCTATGGTTTTCGTAGTATATTCCTTTAGTTTTTATGGTCTCCTAGAAATAATAACAGCTATGAAAGAAAGCTGAAGTTGAAAAATCCAGAAACAGTTACGCTGGTTTGGGAGAGGAGCAGAAGATTAATTATATAGAAATTTGTTACAAGAAACGAATAAATATATTACATGTGGTGATTGGAAGTAGGAAACCATTAATTAATGCGTTGAAGTTAACAAGGAAAATGCAGATTCCGTTGTGTTAACTGGTGCCGTCTGTTGCTGGAACAGTGTGCGATGATGAAACGACAAAGACGTTATCTTTCTTTCAAAACGTATGTCACTACGAAGACCTGGTTATGTAGCCGCCAACCTAATATTTTTCAACACGTCCGTTTCTTCCGTGTTTGGTCTCTGAAGTTTCCACCATTCCATTTCCGTGGACTTTTCAGTAAAACAAATAAAAAAAAAATTATATTCAGAAGTAATAATTTTTTATCATTGCACATCCTGAAAAAAAATTTATCAGTAAATAATATTTATAAGCTTTTTGCAAATAAAGCAGTAACATTTTTAAATTAGATCTTTTATTTTTTTTTACTATATTGTATGACTTTATAGAGTAATATAACAAAATTATTAAAATTTAATTTTATCTCGACAAAATTAGTGGGAGCATTGTTACAATTGTAATTATGTTAGACGCGTGTGTATTTATGTTTTTTGAGAAAAGAAAAGTTTATCTTTGTACTTGTTCCTAATGGTATTATTAGAATAGCGTTGTTAAACGGTGTTTTTTTGGGAAGGGTGTGGAAGTTTAGTTTTTTTCAAAAAAGTTATGAGAAAAGTCAATGTGGGTGGCATTGCATATCGTTGAACATGGAAAATAGACTGAACCTTATTTTGGTTACCGGTTTTCAGTTGAAAAAAAAGGAAAATAAAACAAAGGGTACGAAAATAAAATAAAAGATGAAGTAGATTGAAAATATCATTATTCATGTAATGAAAATGATATAAAAACGAATTTTTTTTTATTTAAAAATCAATAAGACCTAATAAGTTTTGGTCAAATGGTAAGATCTAATAAGACCTACGTTTTTACCTTCTTTCATTAATGTGTTTTTCTTTTTGTTATCAAATAAGACTTGTGTGCTCAAATTTGGTCAAACATGTACTTAATAAACATTAAATGTAAGAATAGAAGAAAACTCTGATGGCAGATTCCATAATAGTCCAAGTTTTACTCTCAAATTAAAAAAAATTAACTTTAATTAAGTTCAATCTAACATCATATGCCAATTTGATAACATTATATTTATCTATATTATAATTTAGTCGAACATTTAGATAATGAGTAATCTTTACTGATAATCTAGTTATATATATGTAAAGTTTCTCTTCAAAAATCTTTTTTCACCTGAAAATGAATAATTAGTTTGAAGGAAATCCAAAAAATGAGAGTTTGTTTGTGTCAACCCATCTTAAGAGGAGAAATGGATAACGTGATTTGTATAGTCTTTTTCTTTCATAAAATAGAAGTTCACATTTATATTTATATATATATATATATATATAAATAAATAATAGAATCACATATTTTTAACCATAAGAATTTAAGAATTAATTGAAATAACTACAAACACATGCCCACTGATTTATGCGAAATTATTTAGTTCAATTACGACAAGATTATGTTTAGTAAAAGTTATATGTAATAAAATACTCACATTCATCCCTTTCTTTTTCTTTTCATTATATTCTTCTTCTTTCTGTCTCAAAAGTAGAAAACAAAATAAACTTGGACCTTATTTGAAATGTTGCATCTACTTAACTTCTCTTACATTGTAAATATAAACCCTTTTGGTTTTTCTTTTCATCAACATTAAAAAAGATAAAAAAAAATGTTTTTTTCTTTCTTTATTTAAGAAACGAGGTTTCTTTTCTTTTGTTTTTTTGTTATGATTTTTGTTGAAGAAGAGATTGGGTGTGAGGGCAAGTTGGGAGGGAGGAAGAAGTTAAGTATGATGGAGAATGGACAAAATGCATTTGAGAAGCAGAGGAAGAAGATAAATGTTGAGATGAAGATTGAAGATTAACACTAAGTTCACCATAGAAACAATTTGAATCACTTTAAAATTTAAAAGAATAAATTATTCTTTTTTAAAGTAACACCAAACTAAATAGAAAATAAAGATTAATGTAAAATTTAACCTTTTTTATATTCTAGTACTTTTTTTCTCATAATTTTCTTTTAGGTATATCCCATCAGAAAGATTTCAGAAACCACTGGCAAGGGTGGTTGAGATTGAGATTAATATATTATTGTGATGTTTTCAATGTAAATTATTTTAGTAAGCAATATGGAAGACACGACAACAATCGTTGCCACCGAAGTTATATGTTAATCCCTTTATTCCAATCAATTATTTCTCAACTAATATCAGATCTTCCTTGTTTTTATGTCGTGCCCAGATGTTCATAGACGATGCTACAATAACTTAATTCACAAATTGTGTGTTTATAATGTGACAAATTACATGATTAATATATTACTTGTTAACAGGAGAGAGAATGACTGGAAAACATCATTTTTTATATTACTCTTAATGCATCATGCGGAATACGAATATACGCCCAATTTAAACTTAAACAATAATGATATTTCTAATTTAAGAATCATAAACTTTAAGTTTTTTAAGACATCAGTGTGTTCATGCAAATTGCACCAAAAATAATATGAAATCTCTTTTCAAGTAAATGGATGACAAACTCACTGAGAACATCTGAAACGCCTGTAGAGTTTGGAAGAAGTGATCCAGTAATAACATAGCATGTTACATCAAAGCTCAGAATTTACACTCTAGTTCCTTCCTCCAAGTTATGCCATTACGCAAACCACTAAACCCTAAACCCATTTTTTTATTTAGTGAACTTGTTTTGACAGTAAAATGCAGCAGTGCAAGCAAGAACACCCGCAATAAGAAATGAAGACTTCCCTATTTGACGTAATAAAGTGCGACTAGTGTAAGCCCATATCCATCGAGATAAAAAATGCAGCCCACGGGTATTTTTGAACTTCTGGATTGAAAAATCCTGAAGTAGATACAGAGTGTTTTGTCAGTTCCATGAAAGAATAACGGCCAATCTCATAAGTCATTATCCTCAGATATTATACAAGGGCTATTTTGCATAGAGTTCCCGTATCTAGGGCCATTTCAACACAAACATATTTTTCTCCAAAAAACTGCAATTGATGTAATTGATCGGCAGTCACCGAACCAATCAGTGCAGCTCTTCATGATTATAGTTTACCCACATTGTCAACAAATGTAATCAAGCTGGAATTGTAAGTTTCCAGAGAAAAATCCTGCACATTCTCACAAAAATTGTCTAAGTTTCATTCAATGTGGAACACTTATCAAATTATGTTTAACAATTTTCTCAAGACACAAGGTAAAACTGCAATTCAATGAATCGTGCACTCTTCTGCCACCCAAACTAATCAATCGCATAAGAAAAACAAAATAAATATTGATATGCCGGGGGAAGTAATTAAAGCCAAAGTTAGAAGCAGTGTAAAATCTGATTTCCCTTACTAAAATCCGACATTATAGAAAAACATTATCTTCCATATTAGAAATAGTAGTCAAGGTTTTGTTATTTTCTTCTGTCTATATTGATCAGAGCTATTTTCTTCACATTATTAGAAAGTCACATGAGAAAGGGGTAAAGGATGAAAACAACTGAAAAAAGTACATACAACATCACATCACATGCATATCAAACCTGTCAGCCAGTATGTGATTTTCTTTTGTAAGAAACAGTAATATATTGTTACATCTCAGCTCAATGCTAGGAAGTATGGAATATAATAGTAAATCAAACAAATGAAATGACTGGCATGCATCCTAACGTAATATAATGCATACAGTGTAACAAACATATGCTATGCATTTTGAAAAACTTCATGAGACGAATATGAACATAAATTTGCTGATGCATAAAATAAAAGGAAAATGTTCTCTTAGTTTTATAAAGAAAAATACAAAAGAAAAAGGTGCAACACCAATGTGCTACTGTTTGTATTAATTTCTGGGATAAAGAAAAAACAGCAGAACAAGGAAGCAACCTGATCGAGTTTTTTGTACTGCATAAGCTAATATTTTTATTGAATAAGACTCAATATTTATACACACTTAAATAACAGAACAAAAGATCATGCTCCATGACAGGAGCGGAGCTAGAATATTTTTAGTGGGGTAGCTGAAGATATAAAATATTATCAATATAGTTTTTTAATCTTTTATTGTTTGAAATTATGTTAAACAATAATCATTTTATAAATTTAGAAGCCTTATAATAATTCAATACATAGGATCATATAGACAATTTTATATGTTATGTAAAATATTGATTAAAAAAAGTAAATCAAACTTCAAAATTTTGTAGACAATTACCCACAAGTTTTACAAATTCTAACATGTTTGTTCATTTGTAAAAGTAATTTTTATTGGACAACACAACTAGAAATTTTTTTGCAAAGTACACTACAATACTTATACTTATTTTGACAGTATCTAGAGGCATAATCTAAAAAATTACAGTCTTATTTGAGTAGTGTAATAATACTCCCAGAGAATGTGAAAAAAATAAAAAAACTCGGGGAAGAGACTTCAAGGAGAGACGCAGAGCATGTGGTAAATATAAAAATACCAACAACTAAGCAAATAAAGCTGACTAGGACTGCAATCCTAGGCAGACACAAAGGATTTTTCACCAACAGATAATAAATATTCTCAAATTAATACGAGTGAGTTTAAATCTTGAAGCATATCAGTCATTACCTTTGGTAACTTGTGTTGTTGAGCTAGATGATCCACATGGAGCCTCACATTTGATGATGCAGCAATCCAGGCACGACGATCAACATCAGAATACACATATTCTACAATGTCAAACAAAGTTTTTGCTCCACCTTCAATTGCTTTCAGAATATTAGCTTCTCTACTTCTGCGATTCCTGAAAATAATGATAACAATCCACATAGTTGTCGACTTTGACATAAAATATCAACATTAACTTGTCTAGTCAAGGGAAGGAACTAATAGATTATTTGTACTTTAGATATCCACACAGCATCTGTTTTGGCCAGACATTAACTCTCCCATGCATTGGTATTAAAGCGTGCGGGGAAAGCTCCAGAAATTTGTATGTGGTTTGAAAGTACTCCTACAAATGACAGTTTATGTTGAGCAAAAGGACATCTAAAAAACAGATATTATTAAATTTATATTCTTTGTTATGTCATCTCCAACGCAAGGGTCATACTATTGTATCTTATTTTACAAATGGTCTTACTCCAAGTCTTCAACATTTTTATTAGAGAATCTCAGTCTATAATATAATAACTATATAACATGCATTTCCAACATGGCATCTTTTTGCACTTACAGACATATTTCCACCAGCTCTTATGTCCAAGACAGCACTTCCCTGACTGAAACCAAGTAAATTAATAGTTTAATAGAGTAATTATAAAAAGAACTTCAATATAAAGTAAGTAGGTCTTTCAAAATAATTGTAATCGCAGATAGGAAATGAGATGGCTTCAGCTTAGTATAAAATAACACATTCAGTATCTCAAACCATTTCCTTGTTTGCATCAAAACTAAGTAGACAATGTACTCCTCATCAATTCTTGACAAGAGGATTTTGGTGAAGGTAACTCTAGAAAATTGATTCTCCTATATCAGTCCTATCATATCTGGGTCTCCCTGTACCTTTGTGTCTTTAATAAATTAACTAACTAGAACGAAAAGGAGTAAAGTTTGAAAGTAGATAGTCTACTCTTTGTTGACTCCTAGACAACAAATGAGCTAACTTCAACCGTCTCATAAGCTCAGAAAGTTCACCAACTAGTGTTATATCCAATATTTTGCTTTTTTTTTATCAAATAATAAATGTAATTAGTAATTAGAAACCTGCACAGACAACCTCCATGCACTTCAAAAATGGCATCATGACTCTAAAAGTAAAATACTTTACTACAATTTCAAGTATCTACAAAACATAAGTCCACAGCCCAACTAAGAAATTATTCCAATTAACATTCAAATGTAATAAAAGTTTCACAACCATCCAAATATGTGTAAAAAACATAAAACATATATGAAATTTGAAAGTGTATCAATTCCATCCATGATAATTAAAATTTCTTTACTTAGTATCTATTATCTTGTATGGAATCTTACCCCAAACAATGATCACCAACAATCAAGGAATGAGAATTTGCATGAAGCAGTGCCATATGGCCATCTGTATGTCCCTGAGCCGAACATAATTTTCAGATTTTGCAGAAAAAAGAACCAACTTTATGTAAAACAAGTGTGTTCTAACCATACTCACAACTTCAATACAAACTCAGTTAAGAATTAAAGTGATATTTAATTTAGCTTGAGTCGAAAAATGTTACCAATACTCAAAAGGCTTTTCATTTACAACTTCATCCTTAAGGCAAAAACAAACGGCTCTAAAAGCAAGGAAAAAGCACAGGTTCACTATTTTAAGAAATTATCTATTGCAAATAAGGGATTATTAGGATAAAAATATCCTAATATCTCCACGATAATTAGGAAAAAGTATCCTTAGAATCTTCATATTTATTTGTGAATCGTGTCCCAACTGCTGATCGAAAAACTTCAACAATCTTGGACTGACTACAAACAAAAGCACAGTCACAAACAAATGTCACTGCCACATCTGATCACCCACATTATCATTGAAGACACCAACAAAAAAGAGTGTGCTGCTGTAAGGACCAAAGCCTTGTCTGCCAAGGCAAACATGGTAGAAGACAAATCAGCTCCAAAAAGGTATGAGGAAAAACCTGATCACAAAAAGAAATATAAGTTTTCTCATCCCAATGAAACTAACCCCACCTTCAAGAAGAAGGGAAATTGCTTTATCTGTGGAAAGTCACTCACCATGCACCTCAGTGCAGACATAGGGCCAAAAATGACAATCCTCCTAAGACCAATATAGTCGAAGGGGAAGATATCATTGTTGCAGTCGTTTCACAAGTGAACCTTGTGACCAATGTGAGTAAATGAGTGGTAGACTTTGGAGCTACCAAACACATTTGTACAAACAGGAAAGTGTTTACCTTAGGGGATGAAGAAGAACAAGTTTATCTCGATGATTCGAGGACAACTCCTGTCCTAAGAAAAGGAAAGGTTCTTCTAAAGCTTACATTTGGTAAAACTCTGGCTTTAAGTGGTGTACTACATGTGCCATCGATTAGAGTTAATTTGATCTCTATAGCATTGCTGGGCAAAGTTGGGGTTAAAGTGTCATTTGAATATGACAAGACTGTTATGACAAAAAATAATGTTTTTGCGGAGAAGGGATATTGTGATCGAGACATATACATATACAGCAGCTCATAATCCACTACAAGATGATACGACTCAACATATTAAAATTGACAAACCCTTCATCAAAGATAATCTTGACAGAGAACTCTAGCTAGCAGACATCTTCACTAAGGGACTTCCTAGAGAAAAATTCCAAGATTTTGTAGGTAAGTTGGGAATGATTGATATTCAATTACCAACTTGAGAGGAAGTGTTGAAAATAAAAGATTATTAGAATAAAAATATCTAAATATCTCCAATAGTAATTAGGAAAATATCTCATTAGATTCTTCACATTTATTCCATCAGAATTTTTTCCCTTTTTTAAGATAACGTAGTTAGCATAATTTGTATTAATAATATATAATTTTATTTCCTTCATTATTCAAGTTTATCTTCATAAATGCTTAACTTCTCAAATACACACCTGAATGATTTTTTATGTACATCTCATACAAATCTTTTGTGAAAGTTTATTAGGTAATGTTAAAATAGTGGGTGTGCCATTATCCCACTCATGCATCTTAAACAAAATTTTCAAATTTTGGTAGAACATAAGATCTAGAAAAGATATTTCAAATCAAACTAGGATTATGCATGTGAAAAATACCGGCGCATAAATAGTGCTCAATCTCTGACCACCAATGACAATATTTTCATCCCCTCTAACTGAGGTATAGCCAAGTGACCAATCATCTGTTATCATGAAATGTAAGTTTAATAGAACTGTATATCAGTTGTCATATACACACATATGAATAACATTAATTGTGAATAGACTCCAATATGCAACAGGAGAACGTCTATAGCAGCGTCATATAAGCTCAAAATATCCATGAAAGTGATGGAAAATTATGGAGAAAGATAACTCACTTTTAGTCAATCTGCAACCAAAATTTGGAAGCATATTGATATAGTTGTTAGGAAAGTATCAAACCAAAACTGATAAGATGTTGAAATCCTTTGAAAACAAGTGCTGTGTACATAAAGAAATTAGCTCAAATTAGGTGGAAATCGCATATTAGTCGATTTGATTCAAATTTAGGTTTAATGATTTGGATTGATTATTTAGCACTCATTAGATTTTTAGAGGGAGAAGTTCTATTATTCTAAGCAATGGAAATGGAGAAGGAAAGGGGAAACTAGTAAAGTAAAATGAACTAAATTTATGTGTGGCATGTTCCCCCCCAACCAATTTTAAACGAGTTGCAAATCATTTTTTTAAAATGAGTTGAAAATCATTTTTTTAGAATGAGTTGAAAAACATTTTTTTTAAAATGAGTTGGGAATTGATTTCTTAATCAAATCAAATCTATTTTTAATGATTCCAAACAATCTGTTTGAATTCAGATCTAATTGTAAGAAAATAAGATCCAACACACCAAAAATATTGCAATCAGATGTACTGCTTCTGCTCTCTTGTCCTGAAATTTTCACTAACTTTATCTAGACCCTGATGGCATAAAACTACACCAAGCATGCCCTTTAGTCTCACCAAACATATAAATAGCAATAAAAACAATTATCTACTCACAAGTACTAATCAAGTTGATACCAAAAGTTAGGGTTTTGAACCTTTAATGTGACCATTTTAAAGTTCATATGAAAGTCATGATTGATAAGTCTTTACTCAAAACCAAGGTTTTTATGAAATTTCAACGTAGATATAGAATATCTTTTGCATCACCATGGATGTATGTACTTTAGTTCCTAGTTGTGTAAATTTATTTTATCTGTTTTAGTTTTAAATCTATTGAGTTAGGCTATTATTTGGATAAATTTTTCCACATGTTCCTTCAGGAAAAGAAAATAAGAAGGTCAAATACATTTTGTTTCTTCTTCCATAATCAAACTAAATTTATGTACTAGAGCTTTTGGAGAAGTTAAATGAAAGTGTTTCTATATCAGTTTAGGGGCATAAGTTGATTTTTTTAACTTATAGAGAAGCTTAATTCACTTTACCTCCTTATTTTCTTTTCCTGTAAGTGCTTAAGGAAAAATTTATCCAAATATGGCCTTAATCTAAAACTAGAAAAATACGTGTTTGCAAACTGTATGCATGCATGAACATTATTGAAATGAAAATAGCAATATAACCTCTGCTTATACGATGCATGGTTTTTTCATGGGCTACCAAAATAGCTTCAGGATTGCACTTCTGGATAACTGAGAGACCTATCATAAAGGATGAAAAAATATATTTGAAATGTAAGTTTCTGAATTACAAGAGTATGTCCATTACAGTCAACAATGGCATACCAGAAGAGATTTACAAGTAATGATTTTTACATGGTGGATTTTAGTGCAGAACTAACATTCATAAGATTATATCTTTTGCTGCTTCTTGGTTCTCATTTAGCTTTAAGGTCTAACGATGTACAAACAAAGGACTATTTATCATTGCTACCTCACCATTCACCGACTATTAATCTACTTTAAAAAGCAGAAGTCAATAAAGTTAAATAGAGACTCACCATCTACATGATCATGATGATGATGAGTGACAAAGACCACTAGTCGTCTTGGCAAAGCATTAACAACTTTCTCTAGCTGATAATTACAGAGTGACATGTTAAGATTTAATTGATGAGGACCAAATTTCAAAAGTCAACTAAGAAATTAACCAATAATAGAAGGTATATAGGGGAGGGGAATGAAGCATCACACACATATCTCGAGGTGAATTCCTCAAAAATAACATCACTTGCATTAGAGTAGAAAAAGTTTGCAGTCATTAAATTCAAACAAATGACTTATTTCTGCTTTTGCCATCAATAATAAGTAACATCAAACTAAATTCAGAAACAGTCAACTCAGTAGGATCAAGTATGAAGAAACTATGAACTGAAATGCACATACCATGAAAATGGAATTGAAAACAGGATAAAAGATGAACTAAAGGCCATATGCTATGGATTACATGCACAAGCGGGATGTAATGTGGAAGTATACCTCTCCATGGAACTCAGATAGGCATCCTGGATCAACTATGAGTGCATCTCCACTTGCAATAAAATTATTTTCTTCGGAATTATTTGGAAAATTTTCAGGTGCAAACACCACCAAATTTGTCGTGTGAAAAGGCTTTAATGTCCTACTTCTCATAGGTATAATGATAACACCAGGTGGGTACTCCTGAAAGAAACCAAACTTCATTTTGCACCAGATTATAAACATAATGACTTTGAAGGATAAAAAACAAGCTTCCTCTTTCTCCTTTCTTTGTACAGAAATATCCAGATGCAGCTATGTTCTTGGACTAAAAAGTATTGAGTTGCTGAAAATTAACAGTATGTGTTACTCATTTGGAGAATGCTTTTGTCCATTTAACCCAAAAGCACTTAACAAAGTGAATGAGCAGATTTGCCAGAGAAGATATAGAAAGGCAGTGAAAATCTAGTAAACAAACCATATGCTAAATCTCAATGCTAGAGCCTTGCCTCAACATTAAAAACAAATCCAAAAAGTAATTTGCAGAGTGGGGTCTGGAGTGTGTTATTGATGCAATAAGACATGACAGCATTTGGAAAGTTATATATCGACAAAGATTATTGCTACCTGAGATTTGATTTAACAAAATCTTCCGAAATAGCCACTGAAAACAAGTGGTTTACAGTTTATTTAAATTCTTGCCCTATTTTAATAAAAGTAAAGCTTCTCCAGTATCGCAGCTTCCAGATTTATTTAAAAATTGTACTTCCCAATACATAATAATAATATATGCTCCCACCAAGGAAATGGAGGAAATTTAAAGAAAGAAAACCTGATGGTTTATGGCTGGTGGGACTTTCCACTTTGTAGAGAAAGATGATTCATTTATAAGACCAAGAACAATCAATGGTCCAACCCGATCTCCACTTGGTTTCACTTGCTGAATCCAGTTAAGACAGCTTCGGATAGTCATCCATCTATATGAATCTGCATAGGTTTATAAATATCCAGAATTAACGTTATTGATATATTATGATATTGAAATTTAAAAATGAACAAAACAAGATAGATTAACGGTGCTTGAAAGTATACATTAGCATTAGAGAATGGGTTGTGATTCATTCAAACTAGCTAGATTGCTTACAGAGAAAACATTTTCTCTATGATGCACGGATACTATACGAATATAGGATGTGACATGTATCCAACATGGAGATTCGTCTCATCTTAAAAAATACACAGGATATACGATAAGTTCACATACGTTTAAAGTATGTATTTACGCATATATATATATATATATATATATATATATATATATATATATATATATATATTCACAAAATAAAATAAATGTTATTGTAATTTGTTAAAGAAATATTAAAATTGGAAATCATTATTAAATATTATTCAAATTAAACTTTCGAAAACTCAAATGTATATACAAATTATTATTTTATATGAACAAGTGGAGAGAGTGAGAGTTGCTTTTATCAATATTTGTTATCACAACACTTGATTTTTTAATTAAGTGGTACTCAAATATTAATTCCTAAAAATTATTTCATGGAAGATATCACAAAGATTATATATTTTATGTATGTTTAATGTTTGGAATAATATATAAAAATAAAAATGATGATAGTTATATATACAGTAGTGGAATGTTATATATGAGACTATTTTAGGAACAAGAGGTGGGAGTGTGGGATCCTAGAACGTGTTGTCTTGTTTCGCATGGGGTAATAAATTAGTGGCGAATGGCGACCCCCACTGATCACAAAGACTAGTAGGACCAATCCAAGTTTTCGCTAGTCAAGTAACCACTACACTACCTAGCTTTTAATCTTGATCATTCATGTACGGGTGTATAGTTCAAATTTATGATCCTCCCATCCTTAAAATAAAAATTATTCTAATTGGTTGAGATCAAGTTACACTAATATAAGTTATATCAATCCTACATTGATAAATAATTGTAATCCAAAATCTACCATTGTAATCCACTATCATATATATCATTTAAATAAAATCTTACACTAATCCAAAATTACTTAACAAGTCATCGAAATATGTGAAGACTAGTTTCATATATAGTTTTGAAATGTGTACAAATAAAAATTGTTTGGTAATTCTTGGAAAGTGGTTTAGGTCTACTCAACCCTAGAAAAACCGAGTTGTGAGTTGAAGACTTATATGTTCTATTTTGACACTTACTCTAGTGGATGTGAGACTTGGGTTTTTTCCAAAACACCTTTAGCAACGCATCCAAAATCCAAATGAAAGAGGAAGTTAACCTTTCACAAATAACAAACAAAGTAACACAGTCACAGAGACACAAACACCCTTCAGCTTTCCAAGTTCTGTTTAAAGGAAAAAAAATGCATATTTTCTTAGACAGAAAATTTTCTCAACGATCTAATTTAACAAAGGTGGGGGCTAAAATTTAGTCCAGGTCACCAGTTGTTGGTCATAGCTTTGAATCCAAAACAGCTTCTTTGCATATGCAAAGATAAGGCTGCCTACAGTGACCATCTCTCACACCATCACATAGCGAGGAGCCTTCCGGTAGGAATTCTCGAGAGTTTTTAAATTTAATTTAAACAAAACAGAGCAACATAAACTAACGGGACAGAGATAAACAAAAACAAGCATCACCATCTTGAGGCAGTCCGAGGCCTGGGCACAGATAAAATTCAATATAATTTCTCTACAAATTTATAGCAGACAACCCAATTCATATATCACCTCAAAATAAACAATTTAGTAACGATGATGATGATGATGATGATAAGTGCAAACGACAAACATGAGAACAATCAAACCTATAGAGTTCTTGTCCTCAGCCGCTACCAATTTTCCAACAATGAAGACTGTGTTAACGGGCAAATCAGGTCCAAAGGCAGCTTCCTTTACATACTTAAGAAACTTCCAACCTCCTCCTTCAACCGCTCCAAACCCTAGTTGTCCAAACACCTAATCGGAAAATCGTTTCGCCTAAATTCATCATCACCAAAGCTCAAAGACTCGATACATACAAAATTTAAGAACACTACCTCGTTGAGAGCCGAACGGATGTCGAATTTCCTCAAATCGAAGTCCTCGGATTCGGCATGCGAGGGCCCAACTTCCACCAGAAGCGGTGGGTCCGACTCTGGTGGCAGCGGGTTTAACTGCGCCGAGGGCAAGTCCCAGAGATCAGAATCGACGAAAGAGTCGTATTCTTCGTCGTGGAATTTGGGAGGGCGCGACTGCTTCAGGAGCAGAAATTCATCGTCCGTTGAAGAGCTTTGGATTACGAGAGCAAGTCTGTGAGCTGCCATTGCCAAAGGAACTGTGAAGTTCAGTCCCTCCTTCTAACTATTTATTATTTCCAAAATAAATAGACAGTTGAAACAAACTTCTGAAAAGTGTATTACAAATATTTATGGGCCACCCCTAGTGGTTGCAAAATTTAATTTATTATGAGTTGGTTCAGTGCAGTAGGTGAGTTAAAAAACTTTACATGTATTTTTTTTATATGTAAAAAACATTACGCCATCACAAACCAAGAACTTTGGACACTACCATAACGAAAATGCTTAACAAAAATAAATATATATAATTGATAAAAACACGAAATACTAAAATAATGACTAATTTAATACACGTTAAACATATTGTTATATAATTACTACATTTTACTAAAAATTAAACAAAATATCTTTTAGGGACTGAAAATAAAAAATCAATCTAATATATATTTTATCTTAAATTTTTGTATACATTTAACTCTATTTATCGCGAAAGTTGCTTATTTAATGGAGTTACAAAGTAAAATTAAATTTAACACTTTAATCTCATAAAAATAAAAATAAAAAGAAAATTTTCAAAATGAGTTACCTGTATTTAAAAATACAAAATTATAATTTGATATCCTCATAAAAAAGTCTAAATTAGATGTCAAAAAAGTAAAATCTAGCGAGAGGAGTAATTGGGGTCAAACATTAACCCTTGAGCATTCGTAATTCCCAATAAACTAAAAGATGAAATAAAATAAAATAAAATAAAAAGAAAGAAGTTTTGTCTTGGAGCGGCACGTATCACACAGAAGCCATACCTACGAGACTCAATCGAGCTTCTTTCTTTCTCTTCCTGCAAATTCAAAACCCAATCTCAATCTTTCCCTTTGGCTTCGTTTCTTTCATTTCAAATTGACCTCGCTCACGGTTTCGCTTGGATCCCAAATTCCACCACGCAATTTTTCTGCTTTTTCTCATTCCGAGGAAAGAAGCCAATTCGCGACCGATCCAATGCCGCTTTGAATCGCGTGCCATCCTCCTTCGGTGGGAACATCTTATTGCTTTTGAATTCGAATCTTGGGGCAGCTGGGTCGATGAGTAACATGTTACACTGTTTCTGAAACACAAAGGTCATTTTTTTATTACCATTGGAGCTGCCCGGTGTTTGAAGAGAAAGAAAGAGACGGGGTAGCGAATGGGAATGGGTTCAAAAATGGAAGGACCGTCTACCCCTGCTAATCGACGTGACCCATACGAGGTATTGTCCTTGACAAGGGATTCAACCGATCAAGAAATTAAAACGGCGTACAGAAAGCTTGCTCTTAAGTACGTTTCCATCTTTTCTTTTGATTTTTCAATTTCCCCTTTTGATTTTGTGTGTGTCTAGTATTGTTTTCATTTATGAAATCAGTACTTGCACATCTTGCACATGTCGTTCTGTCTGTTTAGGAAGTTGCTGTCTTTGTTTTCTTTAAGTGTGTTTGGATTTTTGTTTGTTTTTAAGTGATTTACTTTCCTATTCAAATGGAGTAGTGTCTGTCTTGTTGGATTTCTGATAATATTTTTTATGAAAAAGAGGGTTTCTCTGGATTTTTTTCTTATGTAAAACACTAGCGTGTCTTCTTAAGTGAGATAGCTCATTGAAGAACATTTGAAGGTGATAAACATTCTTCTATAATTTGTAGTAGTAATAACCTCTCATGTTATAACAAATGGCACTGAATCAAAGAAGGGGACTAGGGTGCGGAGATCTGGGAGGAGGATTAAATCTGGTAAGGACGGAACTTATTTCGAGTTTCACCTTAGTTATCTACTCAATAAAGGTTTGCATTAGGGTTTTAAATAGTGTTCTGTAGCAGCATAGCGGAAGCTGGCCACCATCGGGGCCTGTGCCGGGCCGAATAGCGGCTGGGATGACGGTGCTATGAGTTTTTTCCAAAAGCCTCTGAAAAGTTACTATACTTTACGGGTGCTATTTATGGGGTTTCAATTCCAAAAATGAAATTTACTTCTATAATGGTGGTGAAAATGGTAAAGGAAAATTGGATTTAGAAGATGATGATTGACGATTCCTATGTAGGAAACTTGTATTTGACTTTCGTTGGTATTTACAAGTATGTTTTTGTTTAAGACACCAGTGACTTTCTGTTGTTAATTGTGAACGTTATATATTGAGTGACTTCTGTTATTTATGAAAATGTGTGTTTATATTATATAAACTATATAAAAACTTTCCAAATAACAGCTATCCCACTACATTGTTTTTGAGGTTGGCCACTTGGGATTCAAAACAGAGTTTGCATTAAAGATAACATAGATTTGAAACTCTATTTCTTATTGTAGAATAACACCAAAAGCATCTATAAGGAACTACGTTTAAGTTTTATCCATAATTTAAACCAATATACAAGTACTGATGTCAGTTTTTTGTTTTGGTCTTCTAGAAAAAAGGAGTTTGTTTACTTGTTTTGTGTTTAAGTAGGCCAATTATGATGAAAAACATGCATGGGATCTTTTTACACATTTCTATACGATTGGCAGGTATCACCCTGACAAAAATGCCAGCAATCCTGAAGCTTCGGAGCTATTTAAAGAGGTTGCATATTCTTATAGTATCTTGTCTGACCCAGAAAAGAGAAGGCAGTATGACAGTGCTGGATTTGAGGTTCCTTTCTTTTACATGCGAAATCAAACCCTGTTTTCTTTCCCAACGCTTCCTACAATGTGAAAAAAATTATGGCTTGTGACATTGGACAAATCTTAAGTTATCTGGGTGGGAAAAGTAGCAGACAGAGAAGAAATGTGTGTTCTCTGGGTAGCTGTATTTTTTCTCTGGGAAGCATGACCTGCATGTTTTAACATCCTAATTTTCCTGTGATCTATGATTGAACCTGCCAGATTGTATTATTACACAACATTTACATCTCGGGAGAGAGGAGCTAAAACATTTATATTACCTGTCTGCACCTTGGAATTCAAGTGGAATGCATATATACACTTATGATACTTTTTTAACCAAAACTGGATTTCATACACGTTAGTTGTGACTATTTTGTCATTTATTTCAGTATTGATTTCGTGTACGTAAGTGCTACCTTTTTGTTTACCTATCTTTGATTTATTTTGTTATACTATTTTCTTTGTCTTCAATCCATACATCCATCTTCATTCTTTTGGCTTTCTGATTATCTGAAAATTAATTTTTCTTCACTACTCTGCTCTTTTTATGGGTGTATTTTAAATGTCTTTATTTCTGTAGTATTATCTGTATATATCTCTTAAAAGCTTTTAAACATTTCAGTTCATATTCTTCCCGATATAGTTATCAAATTGATATGCAACATTCTTTAAGATATTCTGCCAATACATATCAGGCACTTGATGCTGATAGCATGGACATGGAGATTGATTTGTCTAATCTGGGGACAGTGAACACAATGTTTGCAGCTTTATTCAGGTGTACATTTTAGTGCACGACTATTTGTCTTCAAAATTATTTTTGGTTTGCTTGGATTTATTTCTTATTTTATTTTGTTACAGCAAACTGGGTGTCCCTATCAAGACTACCATTTCAGCTAATGTTCTTGAAGAAGCTCTGAACGGAACAGTTACAGTCAGACCCCTTCCAATTGGAACTTCAGTTAGTGGAAAGGTTCTTACTTTCTTCATGATGGATGAAGCAAAACAGTAGTCTTCTTGGTGGTGTATGTGTTCCACTTATGTCAATTTGTTGCAGGTAGAGAAGCAATGTGCTCATTTTTTTGGTGTGACAATGAGCGAACAGCAAGCTGAGTCGGGCATTGTAATAAGAGTTACTTCAACAGCACAAAGCAAATTCAAGGTATCACTTATTCTTTTATGTCTTTATTAACAATTCCCTTGTCCGTTTGTGGTTTTGCTTCTGGTTTTGGTATTGGATTGAAATATTGAAGGGTTACTTTTCAGTTGCTCTACTTTGAACAAGATGTGAATGGAGGCTATGGTCTGGCATTGCAGGTACATTTCATTGTTCTTGTGCTTCTACTGCTCTACACTTTCTACCCTTTGGACTTGTTGGTTTAATGGATAATAGATTTATATAACTATACCATCAGTGAGTGAGTGGGATGGTAAGCCTTATCAACCATTTAGGCTTGAGAATGAGAGTTTAAATGTTGTGAAAGTGAAACCAGTTCTTGTGGGAAGGTACAGAACCTTTGAGAAGTCTAGTGTTTTCTTCAACTGTGGAAGAGTCTAAACTATTAGGTTATTCAACTGTTATCCATGAACAAATAGCTGAACTTCTCTCTCTAGATTCTCCCTTGTAACATAATGTTGATAGTCATTGATCATTAGTTAAAAAACACGTGGATTTTTTTATTTTAAATAAACTGAAAAGCATGACGGCACAAATTTGAGTACTTCCATGACCACTATTAAACCTTTTAGACTATTGGTAATTGTGTTTCTCATCTGGATAAAACCAAGTCCCCCAAAATGCCAATGTTTGCAAAACGCTTCATGCAGATAGATTATATAGAGTAAGTGGCTGCTCCTCACAAGTCAGAGAAACATAACACCATTTTTCTGTGAAAGAGCTTTGCATGGCCTGCAAGTTGTAACCAATTATTTGCATGAATAATATTAAGCTACACCATGTGATTATTGTTAAGCTACTTGTAAAATTTGTAGATTGCACAAACTGCAGCTAGTTATCTTTTGACGTAATGCATATGAGATCCCAATTGCGTGTATATGTAGTTGATATTGCATGCATCTATCTTTCTATACAGGAAGATAGTGAGAAGACTGGCAAGGTGACATCTGCAGGAATGTATTTTTTACATTTTCAAGTGTACAGAATGGATTCAACGGTGAATGCGGTATGAAAGTTATGCCCATTAGGTTTATTTTTCTTTTGCTGCGGGCTGTTTGGAAAAGGTGGTTACTGTAAGTGCTATGTGCAGTTAGCGATGGCCAAGGATCCTGATGGGGCCTTCTTTAAGAGGTTGGAAGGTCTTCAGCCTTGTGAACTCTCAGAACTAAAGGCCGGCACTCACATATTTGCTGTTTATGGTCTGAATAATTTATTTTATCACATTGCTCTTTTGCCAACTTAGGCTATATTTTAAGTAAACTGTTTAAGTTACATCTACCCTGATTCAACTTAATATTGTTTAGGAGATAACTTCTTTAAGACTGCTAGCTATACGATTGAGGCAGTATGTGCAAAATCGTATGAAGATACCACCCAAAAACTGAAGGATGTTGAAGCTCAGATTTTAAGAAAGAGGAATGAGCTACGCCAATTTGAAGCAGAATATAGAAGGGTTATTTCCTTTACTCATACATAGTTATTGTATTTCTTGGGTTGGGACACTTATAAGGGACTGTTGTTTCTTGTAATACTTTTCAGGCATTAGCGCGCTATCAGGAAGTGACAGACAGATACGCAAAAGAAAAACAATCTGTATGTTCTTTCAACTTGTGCTACAGTTACTACATCAATGTATATTTTTAAGTGCAGACATTTGCGTTCTTTTTAATACTGGGGGTTTTGGTGTGGGTGGGCTAAAGAAAGGGACGAAGGAAATAATTCAACTATTGTGCCATATAATGCTCATCTTAGGTTCTCCTTAATATACATTATCACATGATTGATGTACTCGACTTCAAAGAATTGACTTTTAAAATAAACTTATTAATGTACCCCTATACAATGGTTACTAGGATTGGATGTTCTCTTGTTAAGCAACAGGATATGGTCATATTGGGGGGACAAAATCATATTAATTATCAAATATAATTTGCGGGTCTTGCAACAAATCATGGTGAGTCCTTGTTTAATAAAGATTTTATCTTTCTTTCTCTGATATGACCATATTTTGTTACTCAACATTGGGATAAGATTCAAATTCTAGTCACTTGGGCTTGAAGCATCAAGCATGAAAACATTGCAGTCCCACTCAGACCTTGGTAGCAATTATAGTTTCCAGGCAACTAGCAGACTCTATCACTGGGTCGTTCATGCCAAGATTGTCAAACTTGAGAGGTCGAGGAGAGGAGCTTTTGTAGACCCGATGTCAACTCGTAAGACATGTATGCATAACATAATACTCTTAATACAACAATAGTTCAATATTTCCACTTCATACTAAAGAAAAGTAGTAAATCACAATAATAAAGTATGATACTTACACTAGTGCCAAATAAGATTAAACTACATAGTCACCTAAATCATATATAAATTTGTAAAAACAAATTCTTGATGTGAAAGCAATTGAAAAAGGAGTCAATTTCTTCAAATAATTCGAGCCCTTATATAACATTGTCGTTGTGGAGGTAATCAGACAAAAATTACATGATTTCAAACTTGTTCACTCGTTTCTTGACTCGAGAGTTTGACAAACTTGACTCCTATGTGGTGTTAAAGAACCCTTACTCTCCAGTCCTAAATGCATAGGATGTTCTTTGGGTGCATGAATGCAGACTTTATGTCTATAACATGACTTGAGTTCTGTATTCTGGAATTGTAAACATTTTTGCTATAAAATGTTATTTCCGGTTGCTTTCTTTTTGTGACTTACAAAATCAAAATTCTATCTCGTGGAGACTTCGAGTCTTGTTTGGTTTGGTTTGTTTTAATGTTTAGTACATGTATTCACTTATATTTTACTTGTTCTGAAGATATTGAGGAAGTTTTGCGGAAAACATGTTTTAGTTTATTACACCATTTCCTTCGTAAGTTTTTTAAAATAGAAAATAAAGTGATACTTTTGTAGTTATTGGTGAAAAATATGTGATTAAAACTTTTTTTTTATTATGTCTTTTTTACCTTATCGAGGCCTTATCTGTTTTGGTATGCAGGTAGACGAGCTTCTGAAACAAAGGGATGGTATCCATTCTTCCTTCACCATTGTGAATTCAACCAGTATTACTGGAAATGGTAGTAATTTGAGCAATGGAAGTTCTAGCAAAATGACTGGTGAAGAGAGCCCCGGGGAAGATGGAGGGTCAGATGGGAAGGACAAGTCAGGCAAAAAGAAATGGTTTAACTTGAATATTAGGGGTTCTGATAAAAGGTTGGGTTAATATTTTAGTTAGTGCCCTTGGTTTTGCTTCTCTGTGAATCAGCTTGGGTTTCAGTTGCAGTTTATGTCTGGAATATTTTTCATTTGCTTGGTTCCGACAAGTTGGTTAATCAGTTCATTGGTATGTGATGCATTCGAAGGTATACAGTATATGTTTTACTGTTTCCTATATTTTTGTACTCCTACAAACAAACAAGACCCTCACCATCCAATTTCCTTGTAGAATCCTATCATCAACACTTATAATTTTGATATTGTTATTTGTAATGATAATTCATTCTTGTAAGTTACTTTCTTCATCCATGCTCTCTGCATATACAACATTGTGTAAATATTTTTATATTGTATGTTTGAATCTGTATTTTTTAAAAGACGATGATTTCTGTAGAAATTGTTTAGAATTCAGTGTATGTTTTACCCTAATATTTATTCATATATTTTCATGTATGTTAAAATTATTATTTTTTAATAGTTGCAAAACATATTTATGGTTTTACAAATTTTATAATTATCAATTTGATTCCATGCTATTTTTTTCTGCACTAACATACATGTTTGTCATCCATATAATTTTAATGATTTTGTGTATATTATTTACATTTCTTGTATATTTATAAATACTATACCATGTACATGATATTCATTAGTATTTTAACATAAAACACCAGTTTTTCTGCCCTATACTATTTCACGTCTTGCTGTTCTGATATTGATGTGTTAAAATGCCACGTAAAACACCAGTTTCCCAAGATTTTGGTAAATATCAGCTTTAACTTCAACAACATTAAGCTGCATATACAATAATGATTCACCGATTGGGTATTTTTTTCTAATGATAGTCTAGTGCTTGAGCAGCTATATCAAGTCTATAAATACATACTATTCGAGAAAAAATACATTACAATCTTAACACGTATACCACCTTTCAAATCATTAATTAAACACCTAATATAATTAACTCATCTTCAAGAGCATGATTTCAACTTTCAACAACTATATAAATATTTATATAGTAGTATTTCAACGTCAAACTTCTACAAAGTTTAGAGATAGTTTGGGTTCAGATAGTTTAAAATTAAAGAATTATAATCTATTTATAAACTTTTTATTCATCATTCATTGAAAATTTATTTTTAATTAAATTACAGATATTGGGGGAAAAGAGATTAACAACTCAACATATGAAGTACTTCTCACTTGTTTCTTTATTTATGGTATATTTAGCTTGATGTACCAAAGAGGACCTAATAGTTATTACCATTTAGACATATGTTGATAGTTTGGCTGTTTCTTCTTCTAACAAATTTCTTCCTGCACCCTATTTTCGAAGAAGACTATTTTACTCCTTTTAAAAATTACTTCCAAATTATTTTTTTTGGAATATTTTTGAAACGTGTTTTCTTGAATATATTTTATTATTTCCAGATTTACCATTCCAAAAATAAATAAATAATTTGGAAACATTCTTTAGTTACAGAACTCTTATTCTGGAAACATTTTTTTCTTACGAAACCCTTATTCCAGAATCAGCCAAAACCGTGAAAGGATATTTTCTGTATTTCAAAAAATATAGGGTGCAGGAAGAAAAATGTAGAAAATGTAAAGGTGCAAGAAGAAACGGCCTGATAGTTTTGATAGGAAGAAGGCATTATAGATTGATTGTCCTTACCTTTTGACTCCCAACAAGGAATGGGTCTAAGATGTTATTGCCATCTTTTCATTAAGCTCCAAACAATAATAAAGTCTTTTGCTTATTGCACTCCCATTTTTAAACTTGTACTTCCATAATTTTTAAAATAACTATTTTATCTTTTGATTTCCTGGTTATATATTCTGGAAGCTTTTCAGAATTCATGAAATACATTCATGAACATGATAAGATCTATGTAACAAGATTTTTATAATAAAATTTTCAGAGCACATGAAATAACAACCTTTCTTAATAGAATTTGTGGAACAAACTTTATGGAATATATTTAAAACCTTTTAAAATGAATTTTTTGAAACAATCTGAAACACATTTTATGCTCATATGTTCCTGAAAGAGTTTTTCCAAACAAGATTGTTTTTTGCTTTTCTTTTAATTGCAAACTTTTCCTTGTCTTCTTCTACTGTGATGACTGTGCATCACCAGCAGTAGTGGAGTGTAGTGAAGGTGAAGCAGACAGGGCAATTTAGTCATTTTATCTAATTATGAAGATTTAAGTTAAAAATGGGGTGCATAAAGTAAAATTTAATAATATATTTCAAACCTAATCGACCCAGGTTTCTTCTACACTGTGTAGTTGCCATTGACTTGGTTTTACTCTATTCCTTTTCCAACTTTTATTCCTAACCAACACATCAACTCCATAATTTTCCTAATTTTTCAATGGATTCATTAGAAAATTTAGTACTACCTCATAACATATACAAATTTACATATAATCAAATCACTCAAAAAATAGCGGTTTACTTACTTTTTAGAATTGGATTTAAAAAACAAAAATAACTATTTTCAAATTATGTTTAAAGTAACCTTTTATACATAACATCCATGAATTTAAATAACACATTTCTAAAAAATGTCTACAATATCTTTTGATAATAACTTAATAAAAAAATTGTGATGAAATTATTGACTGAAATATTTATAGAGGTGTAGCAAAATTCATGTAATTTAAATTTTTTATGACAAATCTTAAGTTAAATAATTGCACGTGAAAGAAGAATCTATGACAATCATTTGATGAACATTTCATATTTATTTCGTGACAGACAAGGTTAAGAAAAATGTATCACAATCTTTTGCAAACAACTTCAAGAGAAAAAGATATTCGTGATGCAAATAAAAGTCACAAATCTAGTTACCAAAAGAACCTCGATTGCAACCCCAAACTTTCAAAGTTTTATTTCAATGCAAAAATTTATAATTTATAATTTATAATTTACACTTTTACAATTTTGTATTTATAAAATCGACACTTTCATGATTTTATATTTATACTTTTATGTAAGTTTTCATAAGATAAAAAAATAAATTTTATTTCAATGGAAATTTATTTATTATAAGGCTTATATTTCAAACTTGAACTTATAATATTTTTTTTTCTTATACATGGAACACATCTTAACAAAAACTTCAGAATTGTGAATCTACCAATTATTCGTTAGAGCATCTTCAATTGAAGTCAGTTATAAGAGTTATTTGAAAATAAACATATTATTTTAATATATATTACACATAAATTGTCTAAAATTGGAGTTGTTTATCAAAACAATATTATTTAATTTATAAATAACTCTCTTTAAATTTAAATACTCGTGTATGCAAGATCTATATTAAAATAATATTCTTATTTATAACAACTATTGTAATTTTAATTGGAGATACTTTTGAAAACAATTCTTAGTGAATAATTTTTTGAGATGCACAAAGTAGATTTGAGGAATTTAAAAGTAATGATATCTCGACATTCCAACAAAATTATAAACCAGTTGATATCTAAATCTCTCTCTTTTTCTTTAAAATTACAAAAAAATATTTTTTCTAATTTATTTTTGTCTTAAATGCAGGTTCCCAAATTTATTTTGGTTTCCCAGTCTTGGATTTACTCAACTAGGTTCCTCCTTCGTTCAAGGAATGAGAATCTAATAATTATGTTTTTTTATAGTTTCCACTGCAATTAATTATGTAATTGTCGTACCTAAGTAGGTAGCAAAGTAAAGCATGTTTTTTTTATCACTCTTTGTTGTTTAAGGACAGAACTTAAATTGCTCAACGGTTCTATTCTGAAAGTTCTCTTCACATTAAGATTACGTGCACATAATGAGTTTTCTCTTCTCATAAACAATTCTATTACAATACACTTTATATTTTCTACTTCCTTAGCATGCAATTGAAAAATAAAAAAAAAAAAAAGGAGAGCAGAATAGTGAATGAGGCGTGATTTGAATTATAGAGCAAATATTTGTATCGTATTGGTGAACAATAGTCGAGGTATCTAATTTTAAATACATGTTAGTTAACTTTATAACTATTGCATAATATTAATTAGTTTTAATTATAGGAATCTGAATCAACATTTGTCTTTACAAGAAAGACAAGAGTTCCAGAAAAATCAAAGTTGTCTTATGTTTGGCAAAAGTGGGGGGAATGAAGATGGAGAATCTAGGTTTGATAAATGAACATATAGAGATCAAAAAGCATTCCAATCATACAGATCAATGAAACTTAATTAAATAGGAATGAGGTTCAAACAACAGAAACTGGTATTTGGTAAATGATGAGTGATGAATGAAGATTATCTGGAGTGATGAAAATAGTTTGGTCTAACAAAATTGTTTTTCTTCTCTTACGTACTTTGTATAGAATATTGATATCGTACTACAAGAAAATCATGAAATATAAATAAATTTTAAAAATAAAAAATAATTAGTTACTATACTGACTAAATTAGATATCATTTTAGAGATTAAAAAAAATAGTTTCTAGATTAGTTTATATTATTGTTAAATAATTTTTAAATTGGTATCTAATTAACTACCTAGGTTTTAACTCTCAATTATTTAGATTCTAAATTTGGTAGCAAAAACATTGGTAGCTAATTAGATACCAATTTAGAAACCATTTAACAATAATAAAAACTAATTTATAAAAAAAAGGTTTCTAAATTGATCTTTAATTTAGTCATTATAGCAACTAATTATCTTTTATCTCTGAAATTAGTTTCTATTTTATGATTTTCTTATAGTGTTGATTTTACCTGATTTATAGAGTATGTATATATTAACTAGGTAAAACCGACACTACAAGAAAATCATTATATATATATATATATATATAAATAAGGGTGATGTATAATTAATGTTAGATGAAAAAAATGTCACGTGCAAATGTTCCCTAGGCATGGATGGGTTTGGGTTATATGTTATGTGAGTGGCATATTGCATTAGCACATAGTGGTCTAAATGTTGGTCACTTTATTAGCAAACCAAGCACTTGTTCTTGTCTCATTGATTGACTACAACAGTTCCCTCTCATCTATCAAAAACTTCATTCTCCAAAACTTTAAATGCATATTTAAACCCCATAAAAAGTGCAAGGGGTTTTCAAATTACGTTTTTCTTCTTTCATTTCTTATAAATGTGGACATTCTTCACCATCTAATCTAATTCTAGCTTACCTTTCACGTTAATTACATTATTAATTGTTCCTTTGTTAATTATATGAGAGAGAGAAGAAGAAGAAGTAGATATACTTAAAGGTAACTCCACCCCACAAAATATCCAAGAAAATGGGTTTTGAAAAAGGGGAAATAATAGTTTTAAAATGAAGTAGGTAATGTGAGTTGGAATAGATGGAGGGGCAATTGAGTCAGAAAGAGATTGTTTGGGGTGCTTAGAAAAGCAGTTTGGAACATATCTATAAAAAGGATTTCCAACTTGAAATCTAAGTCACATTGAGGCTATCTTTTAATCCTTTATGGATGCTTCCAAAGTAATGGTTGCAAAAAGAAAGAAAGATGATTAGAAAGTTAATGGGGTTCTAATATGATAGGATCATGTCTATCAATAATCTTATTAAATATTTTGGTTTATAATTTGATTGGTTAAATTTACTATAAGCACAACTTGGTGGGCCATAATTAGGATCCGGGTGATCTTAATGATAATATCGGCGTCACTTCAATCAACAACAACAAAAGAAAGCATGATTAATGCCCTCCACGGAACTCGTTTTTCTAAAATTCATGGTGGAAACCATTACAACAACTTCTAATCAATTTTTTAAATATTAATATTACGAACTAACACTTACTTAATTCTTTTCACAACAGTTCTTTATCAATCAATAACAATTCTAAAGTGTCATTGCCCAACTTATATCAAGACACATTTTAAGTGTTCATCTCATCAAGTGCCTTCTAGTGCATGCCATAAAACTCATGTGGTCCCCCCAAAAAAATTATAATATGAAATTTTCATTGGATATTTTTTTATGATTTTAATACTTGTAAGAAAAATAAAGTTCAACGTTTTTTCATGAGCTATTGTGTAAAGTATTTTGAAATAAGGTAGACCAGAAATTATTTTTATAAGTTTGGTACTGTATTGCTCCTTTTTATCCAATTTTGGGTTTGCATTCTTGCTTGGATTTGAACCTGTTTTTGAGATGACTTGTTTGTTTAGTCATGTTTTTTGGGTTTATTTAAAAAGTTGCACTTTTATTCAGATGAGTGTATTTATCTTTTTTGTATTTCTTAAGTTTATAGTACTTTATAGAAGGGTTAAAATATTCATTGTCTTTTTTTAATCAGATTTTTTTTTTCTTGTACTTGCATAATTTTAATATTTTGTTTCCTATTTTTATAGCAAAATATTTATGTTTTATTTAACTTTATTAACAATTACGTGATGTTAATTTATTTCTATTTTACATTTTAGTTTATATGCTCTTTTTATATTTTGATCTTGATACATACAAAACAAATAGTTCTACAAGAGTGTTGTTTTTAAGTCTATTTGAATATTTTTCTTTGTTTTTCTTCTTCTTTTTCTTTAGATTTTCTTATTTTTCTTTACTTTTTATATTACCAACTTATCCATTAATTATACTTAATATATAGATTTTAATATAATCCTCCATATTTACTTGTTTTTCCTTTATTTATTTTTTAATAATATTTTTTTTCATGTGATGAGAGATGGTTGTTATTATTTGATGTGTCAGTCTAACTGAGATATCAAGTTTCATAATGATACCTAACATGACAATTTATATAAAAAAATATCAAGTCACTTCTTTTGTATTTATTAAGAAATTAAACATTTTTTTATTAACAATAAAATAACAAAATAACAAGAGTATTTAAAGAATACCAGAGTTCTTATAAAAATATCATACTAAAAGTAAGCCATAAAAAAATATAATCTCACTGTATATACTTCCATTTAGATCCACATGATCTAAATAAATATTACTCTATGAAACTAAATAGTTCTAAAACAAGACTACTATAAGCAAGGCATAAACTCCGGCTAAAGCTATACAAAGAAAGTGCATCCGATAATCCAAAAGAAATTAAAACACCCTAAACTTGATAGAGTTGTATTAGAAAATCTTTTACCACTACTTGGACATTGATTAGCTCTTTATGTATATTGATTTATTGTTATACATAATTTCTCTTGTATTTTTGATCGCTTACTGAATTTAAGTGTGTACTTAGATTGTTTACTATATCAATGTATTATGTTTTTTCTCACTCTTTTTCATTGTTTCCTGCAAAACAACAGTAACTACAACTTTTCATAGTCATAGTGTTGAAAATACTCTAATACAAATAAACCAGCACAAAATTAACACACAAAAAAAGGTGCATCGATATCTTTGTTCCCTGCCTAATTATTAACATGCCATAAAAACCTGAATTTGTTGTAGAAAAAAGACACTGAATAGATCAAATTTATATTTCATCCAGCTACTCTTGCAGCATGTAGTGAGATTTTCATAGAAAATATCATAAGAATTGCAGTTGAAGAGTTCAAACATATTTCATAAACAATATAAGATATATTGGTAGTAATTTTAATATTATAATATATATATAGGAGTATTTAATTAAGAAAGAGAAAGGGAATAAAAAATGTAAAAGATGTTGTAGTTGATATATTAATTGCTCTGTGGCATCCATAAATTAGGTGAATTAATTCATCATTATGAAAGAAAAAAAAACTATCACATAAATGCTACTCCCAAACTACCATGTCTTACTAAAAAAAAATTAGTCGAAGCCCCTGCAATCTTGAAAAGGTTAATGTTAATTAATGCAAGAGGTTTTAAAAGAAAAAAAAAAAGGCTAATGAGGATAAAGAGAAGACGATAAAATAAGGACAGGTTTTGACGAGTATTAAGATATAAAAAATGTTCACATAGACTAAAATATTAAAGGATAAAATGTATTTTGCGTCTTGGAAAACTTTACTTACATATCTCAAAAAAATTATATTATTCTTTGTTATCTAAAATTTAAATATTTCTTAAGTGTTGTTAGTAAGGATGCAAACGAAAAATTTATACGGATAACAATTTTAATATGAAAAAATTATAATTAAAAGCAATTTTGGTTGAATATATAATTAATATTATGTAAAGATTATCATTGTTACTAATATAGACTTAAAAATATATTTAAATTTTATACAAGCAAAAATAATTACAAAATTTGTTAGAAAGATACATATAATACTTTTTAATTTATATTTAAATTTTAGAATGTATTAAAAATATGTTCATATTTTAGAGAAACGAGAATAATACCATTTTTTTATAAAGACACTTAATATTTTAGAAATTTAATAAGGATACAAAACGTGTTTTATCCAATGTTAAAATTTGGTAACTGTAGTGATAAAAGCCACACAAAAAAATTTATTTCAGAATGGACTAAATAAAAAAGCACGGTATATAATCAAAATAATGTTATATTAACACCGTCTAACGTCATGTTGTCATTGTTAATCATGTTAAGTTTTATTTTGGAAAATTAGAAACGATTTTAATTCCTATTATAATATTTTTACTTTCGTAAGATTTGAAATAATTTTGTAAGAAGTTATTTAATTATTAATAAAATAATTATTAAATAACAACTAATTATAAAAATAAAAAATAATTAGTTACCGTATAGCCTAAATTAGATATTGTTTTATATACTAAAGAATTATTTAAATTTAAAAATAATTTTTATAATTAATTAAAATTTATATAAATAACATTTAGAATTGACACTTAATCTGTTATTGAATATATAATTATTGGAGATTAAAAATAATTATGTTCAATTTCATAAAAATTAAAAAATAATAGTATTTAATTAGTTACTTAACTGTCAATTGATATTTAATTAATTACTAATTTTAGAATTTAAAATTGTTGGTAGTCAAAACCTTTACAACGGATTAATTTATAAATTTTTTTAATAATATAAATTCCTTTAAATAATAATAATTTTTTGGTTTTATAAAATAATATCTAGTTTATATTAATTATTTTTTTAAAATTAGTTTCTATTTAATGATAAAAAAATTATTTGAAAAATATAAAAAAAAATTATTTTTAGATGTACTATTTTTAGAAAGTATAGGAGTGAAATAAAGAGAATGTTAATATAAGAACATGCCAATAGAAGAGTAAAAAATTAAAACAATCTAGATAATTTTTGTTATTTTTAATTTATTTATTTTTAAATAATTTTCCAAATCCTTACTAAACTAGCTTTTTCTTCTTTTAAAAACATAAAGTAATTTTAAAATTAAGAAAAAAAAGACATTAAATATTTCTTTTATCAGCAGAAAAATAAATTAAATTAAATGAAACATTTTAGAGATGTTAGAATCTTATAAAAAGAATTCTAAGATCCTAAAATCACCCGTTCTTCCTATTAAATTAAATTTATTTTTTGTTTATTATAATTTTAATTGAACTTGAAATACGTTATCTCTTAAAAACTAACATGATTGTATGCAAATTTTACATGCTTTAGTTTGATATTGAAGTATTGATTTTGGTAGAAAGTTTGAAGTAATTTAGGAGAAGTTTTTGATGAGATTAAGTTGAAATAGAAATGATATGACTTAAAAATGAAATTGAGTGAAAATGAACTTTGTGAAGTAAAGTATAGACATAATAGGTTTGGAAGGATGCATGAATGAGTGAGAAGTAGATGGGAGATTGGAAATGTTACTGCAGCAGATTGTGAGGATATGATTTGGAAATTACTTAGCAGTGTCAAACATCGTAATCAAACAAAGTAAAGCAAAGTGGGTAGAAGAAGAAATTAAGAAAGCCATTTATGGAAGGCAACAACACACAAGATGAAGCCAAAAATTGGTACAAACATTTTGGTTGGTCACCCCTGGTCCCAACAACAACTACTGTCTCTACGTGAAACTCCTTTTAACCTTTTTCAATCAGACTACACACATCAATATGAGATTGTCAATTCCCTCTGTAAGGTTTTTCATTTCTCTCTCAGGGGGGCCTGTAGCCACACATCCTCACTCTTCATCCTCATGTTCCAATTTTAGTGGCCACCTCCACCTACTTTGCCCAACCTACATTTTTCTATTCACTTTAATATATTATTCAAACTAATTCATCTTCTGTCATCTCTATATATACTTCCATCAAATTCTTTTAAGAAATTAATATTTCTTTCACATATTTAATGCAACTGTCTACATTTCAGAAACTACAAGTTCATATTATAAGTTAAAACATCTTCGAGATTCCAACATTTATTACAATTAGGATATTTTATAGCATATAACTCTGTGCATATTTATTAATATAATATTAGAGCTATTATAATTTATTCGAATTTGTTGAATTTACGATGTTATTAATTATCAGACTATTATTAATTACAATTTCACATATGAGTTGACAATATCAATATAAGAATTTTGAAATAAGAGTCTCGACATAAGAATATGGTTAAAAATTCTATATTTTATAATATATAAATAAATACAAACTTTATTTATAAACTGATGTTATAAAGTTAAGTTTAAAGTTATCTCTTAATTCATTAGTTTTAAATTAATAAATTAAATATAATAATTTGCAAATAACAATCCATAACTTAATGAATTTTACCGAGTTTTTTTTTTTTAATATTAAAAGTTTCTTACAAATACAGAAGAGCTTATCAATCATGTTATATACTAACATAGGATCGTGTCATGGCGTTCTGGAACTTGTCATCTATATTTTGATTTTCCATTCTGATAAAATAAAACAGATTTTGAAGGTTAAGTTTATTGAATTGGATCCATGATCCTTAAGAGAAATCATCTTGTTAATTAATTGGAACCGACAGAGAGATTATGCTAATGATAGTTTATTATTACGAATCTAGGCAGCAATTAAAAAGGAATATAAACATTCACTGTAAAGGTTATATGTGTCAAGGGATATTGGAAATATATATATTTTTGTTGAAAATTTGACTAATTTGGAGGGAATGGTTTAAAAATATAACGCATATTGGAAGGAGGGGACACGGTGGGTCACATTAGGAGTTGTGACGAAAACTTTAGAATTGAAGAAGGCTTTACTTTTTAATTTAAAATTTGGTATGATAAATATTGGTATAAGTATTAGGATTATGATTAATTATGCTTTTTAAGTGGGAGACTACAAGCCTACAAAAAGTTCTCACTCTCACTCTCTCTCGGAGTTAGTAAGATTCGCAGAGATCTCTCTCAAAGCTAAAACCAATATATAAATTATATAGATTTCAACGTCAATCACGCAAACATCATAAACAATAATTCATCATCATCAACACGTAACGGTGGGGACCCAAACCCTAAGTTTCGCAAACACACCTGAACCTTATAATATTCAATTCAATGCCCTCCATGTCATAACATTACCATGCCCTTTCAGACAACCCCAACTGGGAAGTCTACAATAACTAAACTTTCTCTCTATCCCAAAACTTAGTATCAGCCACAGAGCCATGTTCCAAGCTTATTCTTCTAACTTTGACTTTACTCACTAAATTGCCATCATGGCTTCTCATGCCATGCCATGTATTACAAGAATCCAACTTGGAATAATGTGAAAGGATAAAGATGTAGCAAATTCTTTCCTATTTCTCACAAACATCTGTCTGAAATTACACACAAGATATCAGTATAAGAGCACTAGAAAAAATGAATATATAAAATAAAAATTGTCCAAGCTGATACATTATAATACAAAAATATCCATAGATGATGCATGTGTTGGTTGGAGCATTTTTGTGTTTATACCAAAAAACACTTCCCTTGTCTGAAAGAAGGTATCTAGCCTGAGATGAATACGGAGTGAATACGATGTTGACACGTGGGACATGCAGCAGTGATTAGTGGGGCGGTGTTAATTAGATCTGAGCGCCATATATGGTCTGGTTTAGGATCTTGGATGCTATACTATGAAAGCTGTTCTCTCTATCTCACTTGTAGGGCCCCATCTGCTTTTTCTAGAGAGAGATATGTGCAATGGTGGTGGGTGAAGCTGTCGGTTTAGAGACTCAATCAACAAATACTAGTAATATAGCTCTGAAAATTTTAAATTTTCAGATGAGTTTTCTATGAATTTTGTTAAGTAGTAGTAGGAATTTTCATTCACGTGATGCTGAGAGAAGCTAAAAATGGAAAGAAATAAAATAAGGTAGTGAGGTATGGATGGATTCAATATCTGATTTTGGGACATTCAATAGCTTTCATAATTCTTTGTATCAGCTGCAGAATTAGTTGGAGTCAGCAGAAGCCAGGGTGGGAGGATAGAGACATGGGCTTCACGGTGGTTTATTGGGTTTCGTTCCTTCGTCAATATTCAATAATAATAATAATATGTTTTAAATGATAGAATATGTTATGTCAAAAGTGTCCAATAAAGAGAACTTTCGATTTGAAATGGAACATCTGTTTTGTGAATTGATGCCTGATTAATTAATTGTTTAGCAATCTTAAATAAAGTCATGGAGAAAAGGGTGGCATGAGCATTATGGAGTGATATATATGTGTGTGTACGTGTCATGAATGAATTGGCTCTGAATGAGCTGAAGTTCATGTTGAGTCAGACCTTTAACAAATGTTTATCAGTAGATTATGCAAGGTGGCAAGCTTTTGATTGGCCATCTTAAGCAACGTTCAAATGCATGAACTTAGGTTGAAAATGGCCAAATATCTCAAAAACTTTTCTAACCTGTTGAAAAATCCTTAGGCATCATGCTAAAACTAAACATGTATATATAAATGTAGAGTTTATTTTTAACATAAATCCTCACAAAGTTTTAATGTTGACTAGAATACTTATAGTAAGACAGCATATATATAGCTTAAAATTTCTCCAAACCCTAATTCATAAATAGAGAGTCCAATGAGTGATTTGAGTTAGACATACCAATTATTAAAGTCTGTGATGGGTTGGGATGATAAACCAAGGAATGGGTCCAACTGTCTATTAAATTGTGAATATGTTAGTCAGCTAGTTTAATGCCTTTGATGCTGCTACATATAAATAATTCACCAAATGCAAGTTGATTGAAAGAGACTATGAGTTGCCCTTCAAAATAGCTACCCTTTATTTTGTTGGTGAGTCACACCAACTATACATAATTTTATGTACAGTGCCTCGTACATACACGAGGGAGTTTAAGTGTGTGAGGCAGAAAAGAGAATTATATATGGCTCCGTTCCAAACCCAATCATTAACACTTTCATCCCGTGCCATACTCCCATCACATGCATCACATTCTCAAACCTCCCTCTCATTCCATTCCCCTCCGATTTTTTGCATATATCAATTCTTCTTTTACCCCAGACTGTTCACACAGCTCAAATAATTCATTCAGACTGTTCACAGCTCAAATAACATTTGCAAAATTGAAAAGAAATTAATTTCAAAATGAATGTTTTATGTAAAAAGTAAGTTAACAAAGTATATAAATCTATTTCAATTCTGAATCAACTTTATATCTATAATCAATTTCAAGATTAAACCAAATACAGAACATTAATTGAAAATGTAAAGTGATTATGAATCTGAACACAGGCTTAAGAGGGATACCTTTGTAATTTGAAGAAAGGAGTAAAAAGGCAATGGAGATAAAAACTGTATCAAGAGACAAATTCCAAGCCTTTGGGTCCCTTGGATGTGGGTCTTCTAGGGTGGTGTTCCCATATTTTCACACACTTTCTTCTCCTTGGGACATCCGCAAGGACCCCACTTTCCTCACCTTTTATTTCTAAATTTCTACACAAAATTTGCTTTTTGTCAAAACCCATTGAATCCTGGGTATAAATAGACCCCAACCAATGCAACAAACTACTCCTTAATACAAGCACATTAAACTACCCCTACCTTTGTTGTTCCACACTTTCACTACCCCTTCTTCAACTCAACTCAAATCACGCCCATGGAAACCCAACTTGACTACAAAACCAAAAGAGCAAACCCCACTTCCCCAACGAGCTTGAAGCTCTTCGGATTCAGCGTCCATGAAGACATCACCGTGGAAGAGGAAGACGAGGTGGTCATGCATGATGACGCGGAAGACACAACCACCAAGGCCTCTTCCACTTCCCCATCTGCCTCGCGGGACTCCGCCGGTGCCGGTTCCGGAACTCCGTCCTCCGGCGACCGGAAATACGAGTGCCAATACTGCTGCCGAGAGTTCGCAAATTCACAAGCACTTGGTGGGCACCAGAACGCGCACAAAAAAGAGCGTCAGCAATTGAAGCGTGCACAATTACAGGCCACGCGAAACGCCGCCGTTTCCTTCACGCGAAACCCTATGATCTCCGCCTTCGCCCCACCGCCGCACCTGCTGGCTCCGCCGGGGTCCATGGTGGTCCCGGGTTCTCCATGGGTGTACGTGCCACCACGTGCCGCGCCTCCTCCCTTCCACGTGTCAGTATCGCACGGTTGTGCGTTCCCGTCGGCGAATGGCCACAACGGGTTGAGTAGTAATAACAATAGCAACGTTACCATAACGGGTGTGAAATCCGCGGGTGCAGGGATGTTTCCCTATGTTGGCGTTGTAGGTGATTCGCAATTAGCTTTGTCAACGGTGCAGGTGCAGGCCCGGGCCCACCACGCTACGGTTGATGGGCCCTCTTTGAGTAGGTTCTCCAAAGGGGATGGTGGGCCCAAATTTGATGATGCATGGGGCTTGGACTTGCACCTTAGTCTTGCGCCAGCTGCGCCGTGACCTCTTGGCTCGGCTCGGCTTGAATTACAGTGAGTGTAACCGTCTCTTTGTTCAGGCTTGACGCGCCGTTTAAGGGCATATATATATTGGCTGTTTCAGCTTCCTATATTGTACATTTTCATATTTAATTGCTATTTTTTCACGTAAATTATTTCACTTAGTACACATTACAACTGCCCATATAAATTCACACCCACTAATTTTCCTTTTACTTCTCTTTTCTACCCTTCAAAATTTGTACATCACCAATCTACATTTACAAGTTATTTTTATTTTTTTAATTTTCGTCTTACTATACACCTAAACGGATTTAAGAAGACTAATAAATAACTGATAAACGTACCTAATTAATAAATCAAAATTAGTACCTTAAACTCGAGAAAACGTATCTTAATCAATTATACTCTTTAGTGAGTTAATTTGTGTAGGTAACTTATATAAGTTATTGTTTAGATCTCATCAGAGTTTTAGCTCACTTATATATTTAAAACTATTTGCAACAATCAATTTAGTATCATTAATAAAGATGCTCATATTTGTAATCTTTAGCATGGAATCGGTGCACTATTCTTATTGAGCACATTGTGGTCCATTAATATAATGAAAGGATGCTAATATACCTTTCAATAACCAGAAAACATATGATTAGCTTTTTTAATTAATTTTTTATGTCAGAAAAGTCTTGCTAGTGGGCAAGCGACTACATTAATTTAAGAGAATTAAAACGTCAATTTGTGTATCAGATGTTTATGTCTGGATTGTTACTTTAACATATCTGATATTTATTTTATCGTGTTGAAGATTTGAAGACTGGATTTGGATTTTTTACCAGGATGTTCAAGCTATAACCACATATATTCCTGTGGTGAAAAAGAAATTAAAGTGTTTACACAGACATAGTTACTATATTACCAACTACGTGTTTAGACAGACTGTGCACAGAAAGTACAATCAATGTGAAAATATTATACCATTCATTTAATGTTCAGTAAAATCATTTCAAGCCATTAACGTAATAAGAGTGGGTTTCAAAATTATTTTAGCTGTAAATTTTTAGTGAAAGGTTTTATTAGAACATAGCATAATCAAAAGAAAAGTATGAGCAATTTCACAAATGTTCAGCTGTGATTGTGAAATGTTCAAAAGTTTCTTCACATCATCAGTAGTCTATGAAACTATTGTACTTAGTTGAGGTGAAAAATCAGAAAAAGATAAAGCATTCCAACGTATGGTAACTGCCCAATACTTGTTACATGGTATCAGAATAAATATATATATATGATTATCTAAGCCAACATTTTCATTGTAACCTTTAACTATTCTGGAAATTACAGATAAATATAGAAGTTAAGGCCAAAATGACAGTTCCAAAAATTATTGGTAGCCACGAAGGAAGATTTTATAAGTGTGTATTTAATTAGGTTAGATACATGTGTGTACATATTATGCAGAAAGTAGTACGCAATCTTTTTTACCTTCCTTTCATGGTTTTATTGCTTCTGTCCTTGGATCAATGGTTAATCGTGAGAATAACAATACTGTCAGAATCACGTGGTCACAACATATGAAGCTCTGTGTCTATTATTGAGCAATGACACGATTCAAGGAATGCTTTGAAAACGAAAAATCAACAATAATTATTAAGTTTTACTCAAGTGTAAAGGGGAAGCTTCTGGGTAAACATTTTGTGCAACATATGATGGGTGAGGAGGGGAATGATAACTGGTCTGTTTCTTTCTGTCACCATGTTATAATGCCACATTTGATGCCTTATCAAACACGAATACCTCATAGCTGATTGGAGACATCAATGAAAAACCAAATAATTGTGTCCCTTGTTACATAAATTGTCAGTATAAATATATATGTTTCAATAACAGTAACCATGCAAGAAAGAGATACAAGAAAGAGATAGAATCTTGGATGAAGATTGATGTATTAATTAATTCCGTTCTTTCCCTTAATTGATTTTCAAGATCTTTATTATGTCTCTCAAACAACGTCAAATATTAATATTGCAATATTTCTAGACACTGAGAGCTTCTATATTAACCCTTCGATGCTTTGTTGGTACCTTATTTTCTTCTTCAACATATAAAAGAGTTGATAAAATGTGGGACCAATAGCAAGAAGATTAATATCTGAGAAAAGGTAATTTGGAAATGCAGTTTACTTTGATTAGCTGATTGAAAAAAAAAGTGTTTCATTCTGCTACAATCTTTCGTTGTCTTCCATAATTCACTGAACAAACTTTATATATCTATGTTCAATAAGTTGCTGTCCAAACACAAGGATGGTGACAGAGAAGGTTTTTATTTGTTGAGAAAATAATAGACAAGAATTGCTGCTTACTCTGAAGAGACTTGTGGGTAAGAGTAAAGACAAGCATTTTACTAATATTAAAAAAGGGAAAGTTTTAATCAGAAAATATATTGTTTATTACATTAAAAATATAAAAAAGAAAATCTAGCACACTCCAGCATTAGAAAGTTTCTTGGTTGTGTAAAAATGAGAGATAACTATTATATATAATTGCATATGCAAAGAGACCATTTTCGATTTTAAACTCAACACACCATCGAGATACGACTTTGTCATTGTGTCAGGGTTTGTTCTCATATTTAAAAATATGCAAACATGTAATAAATTAACGTTATATTTGTTGCACATCCAGCGTCCATAGATTAAAAATTAAAACATTTTATTTTTTTTTATAAATACATACAAATCTCATTTTATAAATCGATTTTATTAAATTGAATTAGATTCAATCATCTCAAGTCTATTCTAATAAAAATTTGTTGAACTTATGAACTTTAAACTTAACGCCGATAAATTGTGAACTTATCACATCATCCGCTATCGACCGTTAAATTTAAAGTTCACTTCATAATAATATTTGATGGGAGAAACCTTTTATCTCATGATAAATTGTGGTATATTGTTAACATCAGTATCTTTTTCAATCAACAGTTGTGAAGAAATAGTTTGAGGTCCAAAATTATATCTCAACAAGAACCCTTTCCTAAGGACAGAAAGGAATAAATTTTGGGGGAAGAGAGTGATGAGCTAGCCAGAAACGGTCATGTTGACAAGTGGTATATTCCCAAAATTCTCGATCTTTATATCTTTCTCATGACTTAAAGTGAAGTTCAGAAATATTGAATGTGTACTAAATGGAATTAGGATAACACAAGGTCGGTGCTTTTGCCACCCATTATATATATATAAATTGAAATATTTTATTCAAACATGTCAAACCCAAAAGAAGATTTGGTCACTTTAAATAAAAGCTAAGGTGGATGATTCTATCTGCCTTGCTTAGCAAAAATCTTGGTTTTAATTTATCTTAGTTGGAAACAGGTGGAGTTGGTTTCGCAAGAGGGGTTAAGAGAAGAATATGAATATTTTTAGATTTTATTAAGAGGTTGGATATGCTTTCGGTTTTACCTTTCTCTTATTTTGCTTCCTTGGATTGGTAACTTTGATTTTGATCTGTGGAAGAACAAAAAGGTTGGTTCATTTTGGAACCATGATGATGATTACATTTGAAAACTTGGGCAGTTAGAAAAGATTGTTTCTTCTTTAGAGCTTTTCAACACAGTGGAGTTAATTATCCTTTGTGGTTGGTGAGGAAAGAAACTAAGAAACCTTTTACACAATAGAATTAAAACAATATTATAGCTCTATTGAACTCCTAAGTTAATCTAACATGGCTTACACACGCAAGTCACCAACTAGTCAAGCTTTCTTGTAATTTTTTTAACCCCTAACCCATCTTCTTCTGCTTTCTTATTACTCACTTTAATCTCATCATTAAGTTTGTACGTGTTTATAATATTTGTTAGAGATCCCACATCGACTAGAGATTAGAACCTTTCATTGTATATAAGTGGGTGCAAACCTCAACCCTATTAGCCGGTTTTATAGGGTTGAGTTAGGCTTAAAGTCCACTTTGCAACAATAGTAAAAAAAGTTGTGTTTTTTTTATGGTTTTTCTTTCTATTTTTGTTTTGGTTTTCTGGCTACATATTATATTTTTCTCTCTTCCTTTATTTCCTCTCTTTCATCCACTGATACATCCCAAAATGGAATGCACTTTCACCATTTTTTTAAAGGAAATTTAGCCCTCCAAACATGCATGTAGCTTGGGACCATGAAATTTTAATTGGTTCTTAACGGGGAAGTCATTTCTCTTCATTCTAATTGGCTTGAGGTTGATGAAGAAGTTAAGAGAGAATAGCTCAGCCATTACGCTCATGAAGTGTATTAAACATCATACCCAATCTACACGAAAACAAGGTTTGTTTGTTATAGTAGATAATGACTTTTGCTAATTACTCCTCCCAAAGTCTGTCTTTATGTACCATAGCTTTTCACTATTGGTCAATGAGTATTTCACAACTATGATGTAAAGGGACATTGTAGGAGTTGGAAGATGACTAAGACAATATTTTTTCCCTTTCTTTTTCATCTTTATCCCCACAAACTTGGACATTGATTGGTTTTCCCATGTTAACTCATTGTGAGTGTTTGTTTGGAAGCAGGTAGTTGGTTATAATTTTAAGACAAATTCTGTAAATATTATTTTTTAAATAAATGAGAAGGAAAATCTTCTAAAGTTTATGATTTTTCAATCAATTTAAGTCAATATTTAAAATGAGGATTGGTAGCATTTACCCTCTTAAAAAAATCGTAATGTAGAGCAATCCTAATTAAATTACACTCACACATTAAAGATATTAGCACCTTTCTTAGTAGGGATTTGAGTCTCAATTGGCTACATCATTGAAAGTTAGTCTTTTTGCTAGACTCAACTTTTTTTAGTACGAAAATTCTATTTATTACACTTCTAACAATTTTTCTATGATCTAGGAATCCCCGTTTATATTACTTTTGTCTCTAGTGCAAAATATTAGTAATATTTTATTAACAGTTAATCTTTATTGAAGGTTTAATTTTAAATTTTCTCTAAAATTTTATCTGTTTGTTTTTCTTATTCAAATTGGTGTCTTGAATCTATAGTTTGTTTATACTCGATTTAGTTTTGGATTTTGCTTGTTTGTTTCTGGTTTTGGAACTTCTTGTTTTAGAGTAGTTTAAATGGTTTTTGAGTAGTTTGGATTGTATTATGTTGACTGGTTGTTTTGGTATGTTGTATAAGGATTGGATCATTCTTGAAGAGACTCATATTTATTTATTCATTATTGTTGATGAAAAAAAAATAATCTTTATTGAAAATTTATCTACAATCTTCAAATGAATATCTCCTTTCACATTTTTCATTTATATGTTGAGATTTTAATCAAGGCTACAAGTTCATTTAATCCAAACTAACAATTTATTGACATTATTTAAAGTTTTTAATTTCACAATGTAACTTCCTTGAAACACCCTAAAATATTTAATATTATTTTATTTATTATTTATTGATAAAAATAATTAAAAAAACAACAAATGTTTTAAATAAGTGAGATCATTTTACTCAAATATTGTTACTTTTTTCTCACTATACCTAATTACATATTTAATTTAATATCTAGCTTGATTAAACGTGATGAAGAATTATAAATTATAGTTATATAGTGTGAGATATGTATTCTCTTGACATTATAGAATAGAGAAGTTGCTAAAATTAGCGGGAGTTGGCTAGAGTAATAATGCATGAAAGTGTTGCTTTTTGAATCGGACGCATTAGGTATAATGATTTTTGTTGGACCTTTTGCTTCCATTGCATATGCATGGTTGGAAAAAGGTAGAATAATCATGGCTCAGAAAATTATTTTGGATGGGGAAATTGAAAAAGAGAGAAAAAAAGGGATAAAATCTGAGACTTCTCTCAATCTTTGTTTGCTGTATCACTTGAATATCATGAGAACAAATAGTATCTGTGCTAGTGCTATCATCAACTCAAAACTGTGCAACACTTCTTTTGGCAAGTTCCATAAAACTAAATCTGTGGGATACTTGCATTTGAAGTTTTCTCTCAAACTTTCAATTAGTCTTTATGATACTTTCAGCGTTATTGACTCCCCATACTTTTGTTCGCTTCTGTTTTGCACTTTTGATGACAGCTTGCTCTTCTATTTTCATGTTTTCTAATGCTATGATTTTGTTTGCTTATTGTACTTCACTTGCAATTCTCTGCCACTCCTTCTGCTTCTTTCTCTTGTTTCTCAGAGTAATAATATCTGTCTTTATTTTTTTTTTTAAAAAAATCAATTAGAGAGATTTGTAACTATCATATTTAAGCATTTTAATAAGGTGAAAATATTTTTCTTAGGAGGGATTCAGGAGAATAAATATTAATTATTAAATTTTGTTATAAATGAACACAAACACAACAAGGTACATAATTGTGATTTGCAATAAATGAAAATTCAACAATAACAAAAGTTTTGGAGATACTGTTAGCCACAATACAATATATAATGTCGCTACTATTTCTCATTTAATAATTAAAGTAGAATATTGAAGTATTTTTAAGCATTTATATATCCTAGAAAAAGTCATTTAGATTAATCTAGTACCATGTTACTATCTAAATTGCAAAGAAAACGATCTAAAAAAGAAATACTTTTTTAAAATTGTTTTATGATGAATAAATTAAATTACGTTCTTGATAAATCTACAAACTTTTTTTTTATCAGCAGAAAATAATAAATAAATAAGAATCAGAGTAATTCAATCCTTTTAGAAATCACAAGAAACAAATGTCACGTCCATAAAATCCAAACTCATAAAGAAACTAATATTTAACAACTAATTCCAGAACACCAAGAGAAGTCATCACCAAACCGGAAAATCCATAACAAACACTAAACAAAAGGAAAACACCAGAGCTTAAAACCAAAAATAGATTGCCTCAAAACCAACAACACACAGAAACAACAACCAAAGAATACCCTTACAGTCAAACAGGAGCCACCCCGGCAACAATAACTCACTAACCAAGAACTAACCAACAAACTAAATCGAATATAAACATACCAGGGGTCAAGACACAAATCTAAAAATGAGAAGCAAGCAGAGAGAACTTTATAAGTGACCCAAGACTAAGTCTTCTGTTGAGCCAAAGAAAAAATCATACCGCCTTTGAAAATGACCTTATTCTTATGACACCAACACTTTCTTACTATCGCAATCCACACACTTTCCAAAAACTAAATTAACAGATTCAGATGCATTCCTCCTTTTCATAATACCTTCAGTTGTGTTAAAGTAGTGTTAAAGTAGATTGTGAAAATTCAGATGGACTACCTACAAACTTAACATGCATCTTCATCCAGTTGTGTATAAAAAAAGTAGTGCATAGATATTACAACAATTACTCTATAAAGTATATATACTTTTAGGTTATTGTATACTTGGAGAATTATAGGAAAGTAAGAGTCGCTCCCTATATAAGATAAAATAGATGTTTTCAAGAATGTATTAATTTTATGAACTAAGGAGGATTGTTAGGTAAGTGATAGGCACACAAGAGTAGAATATGTGACTGGGTGGAAACATTTTTTATAATCTTCTCAGAAAAATGAACTTCATATATAATGGATGGTTTTATTGTCCTTGTCTAAATGTTTGAATAAAAAAATGTCTAAATGGTAGAAATAAGAGAGCATGTACTGCAAAAGTTATACACAATGGGAATGACGTTGTGAATTATTTCAAATACGGAAAAAGTATGAATTATATATCAATTAGAGGATGTGATACATATATAATACTTGTGTAAAGAGTTTTGTATATGTCAATTTTAGCAGTGATGTGCACGCACCTTTAATATTTGGATCTAATTATTTCACGCGATTACTAATGATACTCAAATTATTCAGTTCCAAAACAAAAATATTAATGATGAAATGCTCACGTTGTTGGGCGGAGAATACCCGTTCTATAAATAATTTATATCACTACTATAAAAAATAATCTTAAGTTATTTAATATTTGTTTTCGAAAGTTTGATCCAACCTGTATATGATACAAAGAAAGTCTTGTATATGATATAGGTTAATTATTTACATGTTAGTTAGCTCCAATTAATGCATATATTAAGGATAAAATAGTTTGATGAGTGTTAGAGCTATCTCAATACAAAGGCAAATATGAAGATATAAGATAATTTAAGTCCATTGATAATATATAAAAGGACTTATTTATTCATGTTGTAAATTCTCTAAAAGGAAAAAAAAACGTTTTAAGAGAGTTAATTCATATATAAATATATAAGTTTTTTTTTAGTTGATTTTTTTATCAATAAAAATTTAAATAAATAAAAAATTAAATAAATTTGAACATGTAAGGAATGGGACAACTTTTATACAAAAACATCTTAAAAAGTAAAGTTTCTAGACATAAATATAGAGCTAAAATCTTAAACAATATCTTTTAAAAAAAAATATCTAACTAACTTTTATCATTATATTATATTTATCCTCTTGTCTAATCTAATATTAACATTAAGTATAACAGTTCCACTTATATTACGAAGTGGACTTTAAGCCTAACTCAATCCCATAAAACCAGCTCATGAGATTGAGGTTTGCACCCACTTATATACAATGAAAGACTCTAATCTCCAGACACCCCCCCTCACACCGAGACTACCAACTCGTGTGTGGAACTATATATTATGGGTGGTCCGATAGCGGCCCGATAGCGGGTGGCACGATAGGCCCAACAAATACTCGCTAGGATAGGCTCGAAATGGCTCTGATACCATATTACGAAAGAGTGGACTTTAAGCCCAACTCAACCCCATAAAACCGGCTCAATGGGGTGAGGTTTGCACCCACTTATATACAATGAAAGACTCTAATCTCCATAGGCTTTGATACCATATTACGAAGTGGACTTTTAAGCCTAACTCAATCCCATAAAACCGGCTCATGAGGTTGAGGTTTGCACCCACTTATATACAATGAAAGACTCTAATCTCCAGATTTTTTTTATTATTTTTTTTTAAAAAAAAAATAAACTTTTATTCACTTGTATATTATAGAGTAAAATACATGGTGTATATATAAGAGAAAGATTAAGACCTAGCTGAAATAGAAAAGGAAGGTTGGGCCAAACAAAGCCCAATAATTTAAAATGGAAAATTAAATATGTTAACACCCCCTCAAGCTGGGGAGTAGATATTTGTCAGGCTCAGCTTGGATTTGAGAGTAGAGAACTATGCGGAAGCAAGGGGCTTGGTGAATATGTCAGCAACTTGCATTGCAGAAGTAATGGGCAGCAATTTGAGGAGACCAGAGTTAAGTTTTTCACGAACTAGGTGACAATCAATTTCGATGTGCTT
>Ga0123342_1000565_pt1 | contig 58897 bp, 22 predicted proteins | sample Turbeawhitnodule_FD_89960 | JGI IMG/M metagenome (GOLD analysis project Ga0123342, IMG submission 89960) | Root nodule microbial communities of legume samples collected from Mexico - Turtle bean Mexico white nodule | ecosystem: Host-associated > Plants > Roots > Nodule | place: Mexico: Nepantla... | reverse complement strand
TTTTTTTTTTTTTATTACACATTTATATTTATTTAAATAAAAATTATATAATTTTTTATAATTTATATATATATATATATATATATATATATATATATATATATATATATATATATATAAATAAGCGAAGATACAAGAAAACGTAGGCATGATACTAGCCCATGTAGAATATGAAAAGAAAAGTGTTTAAAGTGGTCATTTCTTCTTGCACCACCACACATTTCTTTTCACACTATAAATATGCAAATTTTTATTTTGTTTATTTAATTGTACAATATGAAAACTAAAAGTATCTTCTGCACTGTGTAATGTGGAAAAGCTTTTAGATTGTACAATTTAGTATTTTTGACTTCTAGATTATAATTTGAAAGTCATTTCTTTTTTAAGAGAAGACTTAGATTGTATAATTCAAAAATCAATTTTGATTTCTAGATTGCATAATTCAAAATTGTGCAAACTAAAAACCAAGAATGACTTAGAAATTGTGCAATTCAAAAATTAAAAAATAAAAAATGATTTTCAAATTGTGCAATGTATCCTACCATTTAGGGTACGTTCATTCATCTTAAACAAACCACTTAAGAGTTTTCATTAACCAAAAACAATTTGGTTACAACGAGTTTCAACACTTTTCCATGAACAAGTATTTTGACATATCTACGTACACTAAGTATTTAAACCTCTTCAAGTACATCGAGTTTCAACACTCTAAGAACAAATATTCTGACTTCTCTAGGTACACCAAGTATTCTCACATCTCCAAGTACATCAATCTTAATCTCTCACTGAGACTAAGACCTCTTAAAATATGAGAAAAATACTCTCAAAGAGAGAACAATAAAAGTTCATTGGGTGTACTTTACAAAGTGAATAATATATAATTCACAACCCGAATGACCAAACGTTCTATATGTAGTATATATAAATATTGTATTTTGTACAAAAATGATTTTCTTTCTTTTTCGTTCTTCACTACTGTCTTGTTCAGCTTGAGTCCTTATATAACTTTAAAACTAATGGCCGTTGAAACTCGAAGTTGCACTTAATCATTTTGGTATTAGATGTTTCAAAAGAAAACTTTTGCTTTAAAGATATCCTACCCAATATAATATTGTTGTAATTTGAAAACTTTATTTACTTGTATATTCTTAAACATTGAAGCTTGATTCTTCTATACTTGAAGTTTGCTTGAATCCATATTGTAGCACATTCGTTATACGGTAGACACTCTATAAGGAAACTTTTGATTTGATATTACTACATCTCAATTCAAATATCTTCGATACCAAAACCTTACTGGTAACATTACTTTAGGTTTTTAGAAGCAAGAGAGTGAGTCTTGCCCCTTTGAGAGGAACATCTTTATTAGTTAGAGGAATGTGCTTCTCTAATATTGAATTTAACCACAATTGAATGAATCATAATGGTTTAGAGAGATTAATACTAGGTTTTGATTATTGTAACATTTTTACCATCTTAATAAAAGTAAAATAAGTAATTTAGCTAAACAGATGACGAACTTGCTTGAAGTACTCAATCTTGAACCAGAACCAGATTCAAAAGAGATCAATCTTCTTAAGAAAACTTTGACTTAGAAGAAATTTAGAAAAAAATTGACAAAGTTTAAAAGAAATAAAAAATAATTATAATAACATTTTTTATTAAAAAAGAATGTGACACAAAGAAATAATAATTTTGGGAATTATAAAAGTTTGCATGTTTAAAATGTTAACTTTCATCTTAATATTATAAATGAAAAAATATAGATATTTTGTAAACATACCTTGTAGAAGCACCCAAACTTAATGACTATCAATAGAATAAATTGTCTTGTAATGTATTTGTTCGACATTTTATTTTTTCCCTCTCTTTATTCAAGCTCTTCTTTTTCTTTTAATTTTTTCTTAATACTTTATGTTTATCACTACTTGTTTTTATCAATTATCTAACTGAAATGTTTATCATCAAAATTATTTTATTTATTACATAAAATGAAAAGCTTTTGACGTTATAAGAAATTAAAAGAATATTAAAATAATTTTTGTATTTATATATTTAATTGAAAATCAAATTATTTATGTTAACATAAGTAAAATAAATGTTCGCTTAAATTCATATATTTACACTTTTCCAAAAACATTTATCCAATAATATATAAAAATTAAAATCATAAATAAAAAGTGTTAAAACGGTTACTTATTTTCAAAACTCTCTTTTTTGACCTAAAATAATATAATGTAAATAGTATTTTAAAATTAATGTAAAATTTTATAATTACAATTCAGGAACACGTTTAATTAAAAATTAATTTTGTAAAAAAATGTTGACTAGAAAATTAGCATATGATTAGATTTTAAATTTTGTCTTGTAAGGAAAAGTGTTTCCAAAATATTAGCTACTTGTTTATCCAACAAAATACAGCTTGGATTTGGAATTGAAAGTTTGAATCAGACTGCAAATCCAACAATTTCTATTTCTATTAAATCCCAAAATATCCCACTAATTCTATTTCTCTTAAATTCCCAAAATGTGATTTTACCCTTCTTCATCCATTTGCAATAACCTTCCCCATTCCTACACCTGTCATACAATTTCTCAATTTGGATTTGAGCCACCCCTTTACATTTTCAGGTACCCATTTCCCAGATCTTCATCAATCAATCAATTAATCTGATTTTGGTTTCGTTTCCTAAATCCTGGATCTTGTGGAAGCCTTTTCGGTTCCTAATCTGCTACCCAGAGTAACACGAACAAGTAGTTAAGCAAGGTTGTCCTTAGGTGTAGCATAATTCTTGCGCTTTTAGCGTTAGAGAACAAAACCCAATTCTCAGATTTCTTCCTTTTCATTTGGGTTTCTCTTAGAAATTAAGCCCCGTTGACCAATCAATGTGAAAATGCTGGTTTTGTAGCAGGAAACTGAGGTTGGTGTGTACAATTTTTGTGTTATATTTTGGAAGATATGAGTAGGTCTCCTTCGTTTTCAGTGAGAACAGAAGTGAGCCCGAGTGTTGATTCAGAATCATTGCAACGATGGGTTGTTGCCTTTTGTGCTATAAGGTTTGATCTTGAACAAGGCCAGCTTGTGGAAGAGTGTTATCCACAGGGTTGTCTTTCACACGAAGAGGAGCTTGAAATTGCTTATAGTTCCTTTCCTGATTCCGTTTCACAGCACCAGAACCGATCCAGCATTCACGATTGTATCTTCTTTTTCCGAATTCGCAGGATTCTTAAAAAGTCATTAGATGAAAGGAGTGTTGCTGATAGTAGCAATGCTTCTAAATTCTTGTATGGTTATGTGTTTAACCGGCAGAGACAGGATGAGCGGTTAAAGCGAGGCGGGGAGCAGAAGTCTGTTGTCATTTTGTCTTATAATCCTTATTCAAGTGTGTTTAGGCCATTGCTGCAAATTGTAGGCCCTTTGTTTTTTGATGTTGGTAAGAAAGCATTGGAGCATATTGCTGCTTATGTTTCTAAATGGGCTGCTCCTGTTCCTGGTAAGGTCATGGATCTTCCTATCGGAAGTGCATCTCTTAAAGTGAATTTGCCACCTGCTCACAGTTTGCCTGTGGAAGGTGAAGTTTTTTTTGAAGAGGGTGCTTCTTCTATGACACCCTTTGTTCCTAATAACCAGCCTGTCCCACAAGGTCTTTTTCATGATTCAGATCTTTTTGGTTCGTTCCGAGGGATTTTGTTGCAGCTTTGGCTGTTGTGGGAGTTGTTACTCATTGGTGAACCAATTCTCATCATTGCCCCCACACCTCCCCAATGTTGTGAGGCTGTAGCTAGTCTTGTGAGTTTGGTTGCTCCATTACTTTGCAGTGTTGATTTCCGGCCTTATTTTACAATTCATGATCCGATCTTTGCACGCTTAAACTCAATCCAAGAAGGTGAAGCTTTCCCACCAATGATTTTAGGGGTGACAAACCTTTTCTTCCTCAAAGCTCTGCGTAACATTCCGCACATTGTCTCAGTTGGAAGTCCTCCTCCTAATTCAAACAGGCTTGCTCTTTCGAGTAAGTCCACTGGGAGAATTTCTGGAAGTCCAGAAGGTCTTGGGTTTCAACAACTTTCTTTAAAAAAGTTCTCTCCTTCAAATTTATTGAGTGCAGTTAGACTGCGGAGAGATGGTCCTCTTTGTCTCATGACAGAACATAAGGAAGCCATTTGGAGTACCTTTTCTGCAATAACTAAGCCAGATACTTCTATCTTAAATAGGCTTATAGATGCTGGGGTGTCACCTAGAGTTGAGGAGTCAATGTCTGTTGTGAACAATGAGATATTACGGAGACACTTCTTGGAGCTCACTACTAACTTTTTGACTCCTTTTAGCCCATATTTTAGGATATCAACACCATCAGAAGGATCTTCTCCTTATATAGACCCTCCTTCTCTACCTCCATTCAATGGTGATGAATTTCTTGCAAGTTTATCGGCAAGAGGCCCAGGGAAGTTTATATTAAAGCGAATGAGATCTAATTGGCTTGACTTATACAGGTAATAATCATGTCTGCACCGTTTATCAATCATGGACTAGCATTTGCTTCAAACCTCTCACTAATATAGTATTTTACATTATGAATTTATGACCTTACACTGAATTTGCAGTTCTTATTAAATTTATTATCTTCTTATGATTTGCTTGAATACTCTTATCAGGCGATTCCTACATGGACCCAACTTTATGCCATGGTTCAAGAGGAGGCGTGCTGTTGCTGAACAAGAACAAGGTAGATTATGGAGGCAAGCCAGAATGAAAACTGACATCCAACAGCTTATTTCTAGACTGTCTGAATTGGAAATTGTGGATTCCTTCAATGTTATAGAGAGACTTCTCCTCAGAGAAATACAGGTAATGTGCTTTCCTTGGAACGTCAAATAAATGTATACTGTTGATTGACCAAACCTTTATCTTTGTCCAACAAGAATAAAACTTGCGATGTCCGTATATGTTTGATTTGTTATTGTTTTCAATTTCGTTATTTGCATTTGCAAAGGACTTGATATCTATTATAGTACATCCTGAGTAATGAATATTATTTTACTGGGGCTTTTTTATTTGCTATTTATTTATGTGTTGTTTTGTCCAAGTAGACAAATGCTCAAACTGAAAGGCAAACTGTTTGGATCCCAAACAGGAATGGTAAAATAAACTCGAGTAATGTTGATAGTAGCTACTGAATTAGAAGTATATCGAAGGTATAAATCAGTGTTGCAATACTGCAATTGAAGAAAATAATAAAAAGAACTAGAGATCCCCTTACTGTTACAAAACTGCATTCCAAGAAAATAAGAAAAAGATCTAGAGAACCCCTTGCCTTAGGAAGAACCAGCTTTTTCACTCAGCCCTGCCAATATTAATACCAATTCCCCTTATCCTTATTCAGCTACCACACCCAGTATAAAATCCTTATCTCTCTCTGCTTCCCTAGCTACCTCTTATTTTCTGTTGTTTTCTCTTTCTCCTTAAACCAGATTCACATATTCCATTCCTCTGCACTTCTGCCTTAATACGTCTCACTTCACTTCCCTGCCACTACTGTAATTAATAGTGTAAAACTGATATTCAAGTTCAGATAGAAGGATATGATAGCTACGTGATCTCTGCTGCTCTCCCCTTTTTGTTTTTATTTAGGTTTCATGATGTCATCAAATATTAATCTACCAGTAAGAGCAGAGAATTTATTTTTTCAATGATATTTCCAAGGACCTGTTTGGGTTGATTTCTGCAATATTTTTGTTCATAACCTTGAGACACTACGAATTATGAATTTTCCTAGAACAATCTTGTATATAGACTAAGGTTTCTGATATCCCTCATTTCTTGACGTTGGAGTCTTTTCCATTCTATGATGGAGGTGTCTACCTAGATTCTGTTAACAAAACTTACCATTTAATTACCTCTTTGATTGGTTTAGGGGAAGTAAAAGGATAGAGAACTTTGAAATTTGAGTTGTTGAATGGAAGAAAAGATAAATTTTGAACTTTTGTTTCTACAAGTTAATGTTTTCTCTCCTAACAAACAAAAAAAATGCGTTATTATTCATGTTTTCTCCTCTATCTTCTTTCCTCGCATCCAATTGACCATAATGGAATTATGTAAGGTTTTCATCAGGGCCTTTATGATATGTGTAGTATAAGACGTTTATCTGAGTAACATAAAGCTATGATGTGAACAATTCAAATGATCATATTTAGTGAAATGTGTAGAAACCAAAAAGATGTAAATGATTTTGCTTATTATGAAAAAAATCATTTGATGTAGCTTATAATATCTAAATATTATCTAGAACTTTGGCTATTGATACAAAGGCGTCCTGTTAAGAGAAAATACCCTTGAATTTTCCTGTTGACATTACATTTTTTCCCCCGATTGTTCTTTTTGCCTTGAGAAATTGCAACACTATGGTATCTATGGAACCATTGTAGTAAGGAGATGATTTGCCCCATCCTATTTCTCCGTTTTGAGCTTAACATGGTCTTTTCTCAGATCTGATGTTAATGTGTTCCCTTGGAAAAATGCACCATACAAGTTGGACTACTTTCCCACATGAATAGTATAAGACGTTTAGTAGATTATTTAAGTGTTTGGTTCTTCCCTTAACAGTTAGCTTTTTAGGGTAGGTTCCCCATACGTTTAAGAATCAAATTTGGCTAGTTTTACTGTCGATTTAGCTTGATTTGCGATAGGAACATAAAGAGGAACCTCAGATGAATGCTAACATGCTCAAGCTTGTTCAGTTAGAATCCACCATGGAACTGGGTTTCATTTAAACTAAAAATCTGTGCTCAAGCTTAAATGAGTCTTAGCAGTTCATGATCAGTACTCTGTATATGATGCATACTTGCGCAGCAGGTAATAATTAAACTATTATAAAGGTATTCGGGCTCCAAGATGATGGGCATGAACTTAGTGAAGTGGAAAGACAGAGCTGGCTAATAATGTGCTAGGCTAAAAGAAATAATGTAGTACCCTCGGCAAAGGTATTTAGCTCGCTGGTTCGAGAATGATCAGTATGTAGTAGCTTTGAGAGTTGAATACTTGACTAAGAATAGTTTCACTAGAAAATATTCCACATATTGATATGATTGCATACTTTTTAGGAGGCTGATAGACAGAAGAAAATACAACATGTTGATAATAAGACAGAATTGCTGGTTACTGTAAGAGGAGGTTTGAAAACAACAACTAAGAATACAGTTGTAAGGTAGTTTTTACAGCTTCATGTCTGCTAGTAGTTAGGACCCCTTTTTATCGCAAGTTTAGTGTGAAAGGGGGTACAGTTTTTGCAGGCAATTGGGTTTTGTAACTGGACTAATCCAGTGGGAATGAGAGTACTCCTTTGTATCTTTTGTTGTATGATTTGTGAAATTAGAGAAGTTCGGATTTACTTTTCTTTGAAAATAGTGTTGATTCCTAACAATTTTGATCTGACCTACTGGATCTGATTAGCATAATGGAAAGAGTGAATGCTTTGGAGAAATGGGCCAATGAGTAGAGGAAGGAGATTGTAGACTTGAGAACAAACATGACTCTAGTAAATGAAAGCATACCATACATGAGAGTAATAAAGGAACTGCTTCTTGGATCAAGAAAGGAAAGAAACTCTTAGATGTAAGAGAAAATTTAGTCTATGATGACGAGAAAAAGGAAGAGGAGGACATCGACAATAATGGATTTAATAAGGACAAAGAAGAACCACTTCACCCTTGGGTTAGAAGGGTGGAGTTGCCCACATTTTGAATGGAATGGCCCATAAAGTAGGATAGCAAGAGGAGAATTTTTTGAAGTTCAAAATGTCAAAGGATAAAGATAATTGTGCCTAGCCCTTATTAGCATGGAAGGAAATGTTAGCCATCGGTTCAAATTTTAGCGACAAAAATCCAAGAACCCTTCTTGGGAAGATCTTGCAATAACACTGCTAAGGAGATTTGGAGGGAGTGGGAGAAGCACAATATTTGAGAGATTGGCAACAATAAGACAAGCCAAAAGTGTGGAAGATTTCATCCAAGAATTCAAAATCTTGGTGTCAACCAAATCAAACATTGAAAAGATCGATTGTTGGGGTATTTCTTTGCAGGGCTACGACAAAATATACAAAATCAAGTTCGACCACATGACCCAAAGGACTTAATTGGAGCTAAGGAAATAACTTGTGATATGGAGGAGGCTATGAAGGATACACAACATAACAATGGTCCTTCATTTTGAGAATCTAATTCAAGTTTCCATTATCAAGGTGGAATAGAAATTGTATCTTGAACACACCATCAAGGAAGCACACCCAGTGTGCACCATCCAATTGGTTTGGAAGAACATGGTAGGGGAGTGGGAAATCTTTCTCTGGGTTGATAGCTACCAAACCTGGTATGAGATAAACATGACCAGGAATTAGAGAAACCAAGAATCTTTCATATCTTGAAGACATCAAGAGAAGGTATGCATATCTTTGTTATCGGTGTGGTGGAGCTTATGGTCTAACTCACAGATGTCAACAAAAAAATCGAGGGTGGTTTTTTTGCTATGGATGAACTTATTAATGAGGCATGGGAGATAGTGCATTGAGTGGCAGAAGAAGATTTTGTTGAAAGAAAGGGGGATGAACATCAAAAGATGGATTGACGCTGGTTGGAGTTATCAAATTGTTAAGCTTGGGGTATGACTCGACCACAAAAAATGAAATTACATGGGGAAGTATGTGGTCAAAAGGTGTTACATTGGTGCTAGTCACAACTTCATTTTACCAGCTTTGGTACATAATTTTTGGGTTAAAGATTGATTTTGACAAATTCAAATATGGTGAGATTGGGATCGGTACAGAAAACAAACTCAAGGCTAATGTAAGGACTTGAATGGGAAGATGGTTGATTATAATGTTTTAGTGTTTTTTTTCTATTTGAATTAGGAGGAGTAGATGGTATTTTGGGCATGACTTGATTAGCCATTTTAGGGGAGGTCAAGGTTAATTGGACGACCCCTTAGTATGACTTTTTCTCACCATGATCAAAGGGTTACAATCAAAGGAGATTTAGTTTATCTAAGGCTATTATTTCATTTAGAGAGTTATTGAAGTTAACAGAAATAGAAATTGTTGGGCTTTGGATTATAGAAGCACAAGCCATGGAAAATTCAGAGAAGCGTCAAGGGAAAGTGTTTGAAGATTTGGTTTCTACAATTGAGGATGAACAACTTCGACAAATCCTAAAAGCATACATTATAGTATTTGAATATCCTAAAGGTTTACCTTCGAGAAAAATAGTTCAAAACACAAGGAGGGAGGGAGGGTTGAATTGTATTTTAGGAATTTTGAAAACCTTTCGCAATAGACGAAGTTTATACTTGACAAATTTTTCATTTTTCTTTAAGAGATTGTGTTTGATGATGAACATTAGACGCAACTTCAAGTTTGACAAATGTACTTCAAACATGTTTTTCAAAACTTGTTTTTCGCAAAAAATCTCCTTAGATTAGTTATAGATAAATAACGTGCTATATATAAAAAGATAAGAGTTAAGAGAAATTTTCGCAATTTTTTTTTATACTGGTTTGTTTGATAACCCAAACTACGTCTAGTCTTTGACGCAATCAAGTTCCACTATGGCAAACAATTGTTGCAAGATATAATTGAGTATTCTTTGGGCCTCAATCACTCTTGGCTAATGACAGATTATTGTTTGGATCATAGTCACTCATGGCTAAGACCAAATATTGTTTAGAAAGCAGTCACTTCTGGCTAAGACTGGGTATTGTTTGGAACACGACCACTCTTGGCTAAGACTGAGTATTATTTGGACAACAACCACTCCTTGTTAAAATTGAGTATTGTTTGCAACACAACAACTCCTGACTATGACCGCATTTTGTTTGGACAACAACCACTATTGGCTAAAATTGAGTATTGTTTGGAATATAACCACTCTTGACTAAAATCAAGTATTGTTTGGACAACAGTCACTCCTGGCTAAAGCTACAGAGGTTTATAAAGAAAGTGATGTAAAGGACCACAAGGGTTGCTCACTAGAAAGAGGGTAATGTCTTATGATGGATACAAGTGTTGTGCTCTCTTCTAGATAACTATGACGAACAATGTTCTTTCTCACAAATGAAGGTTAAGGATTGACTAAGATTTCTCTTCTAGATAGCTATGACGAACAATGTTCTTTCTCACAAACGAAGGTTAAGGATTGACTAAGATTACAAGAGCTCGTTCTCGTTCTTGTTGCAAGAATTTTGTCAACCTTCCTTCTTCATTGAAGATCTCCTTTACATAAAGTTGAGAAGAAAGGCGTCACTGCGAATCCTTTGGAGTTGTTGTGAGAGTCTTCTTTTTCTACTGCTTCTTCTTGCGTTTGACCATGCTTGAAGCCTTGAGATGCATTAATCCTCTTGACTTTAGCATTGAATGCATGTGGCTTCTTTGGCAACACCTCTAGAACACAAAAAAGCTTCATAGGCCTAGGCAGGTAGCTTCTCTCCACCTTTCGAGCAAAGCGTAATGCTTGATACAGCTAGCTAACTCCACAACATTGACATCTCGCCTTTTTATAAAACTAGGTTGTGTGGAGCAGCTTTTAGCATGTTCTTCATGGGATCTTGATGTTGACAAAATATTGTAAGATCTTCTTGAAAGAATGAAGAAGCGCAAATATTGCGTGCAAGCATAAAATAAACATTTATAAGTTTGACGGGTTGCATGAAATGCCCAAAGCTTACGCATTTCAGACGAAGTACACTTGTTTGCGTCTATCCAAGCAAAAGCTTATAAGACAAAGAGCGTGCAAATTGCTTGTTTGTCAGATGAAGCATACAACAAATAGCACTTGCTTCTGTTCAACCACACAATTTGCATGTTTGAAAAACTGAACACTTGCGTCTGACATGATCTGATGCTTAAAGGATTTTGTTTTAACACTTTTTTGTTTAAGCTTATAATCAAAATAAAACAAAGGGACTGTTGAACTTTGATCTATCAACCTCCTATTAAGATAGTAGACTACCACATTCCTATCAAAGCAAGTACATATCCAATTAATATACATCCTTACATATATCCTCATATTAAAAAATGAGATTGAGAAGCAAGCAGCAAAAGTGCTGACAAGTGACATCAGCCATCCTAGCAATAGCCCATACTCAAGCCCTAGACTTTTAGTCAAAAAGAAAGATGGAAGTTGGAGATTTGTATTGACTACAGAGCCTTAAATAAAGCAACTGTTTTAGATAAGTTCCCTATGGTTGAAGAATTACTAGGTGAATTACATGGAGCTAAATATTTTTCCAAAATAGACTCAAGGGCATACTATCACCAAATTAGGATGTATGAACCTGATATACACAACAACTTTAGAACTCATCAAGGGAATTATGAATTTCTAGTTATGACTTTTGACTTAACCAATGCGACTACTTTTCAATATGCAATAAATTCAATGCTTAAACCATTTCTCCGGAGATGTGTTTTAGTGTTTTTAGACGATATTTTTGCAGAACATGGCAAGACCACCTTCACCATGTGAGTCAAGTGTTAGACACCTTGATGAAACACAAATGTTTTGTGATTAAAAAGAAAAAATGTTGTTTCAAGAGGCAAGACATAGGGTATTTGGGTCATTATTTCACAGCAAGGAGTTTCCAAGGACTCTCAAAAGAATGAAGCTATATTACAGTGTCCTCTTCCCAAGACTAGTAGAGCTGAGAGGTTTTTTGGACTAACAAGTTATTATCAACATTTTATATGAAATTATGGCAAGATAGCAAAACCTTTGACAACTTTACTAAAGAAAGGAAATTTTGAGTAGACTCAAGACAGCTTAAATAAATGCCTTTGGACAACTGCAAGAGGCTGTTACTTCTTTACCCGTATAAAGTATTTAACCAAGGATCCAATCTTGCACCCGTATTATACTTTGGTACATAATAGACTGTATTACAAAGGAAGATTGGTGTTGGCAGCAACATCTTAGTGGATTCCTAAGTTACTACAAGAGTTTCATTCTTCATCCACCAAGGGACATTCAGGAATAAATCGCACTTTCTGTAGGCTTGCACAATCCCTTTATTGGATTGGTATGTGTAATAAGCTTCATTTCAAATTACAATTACCCCCAGCAAACTTGGATTCATCCTGTGTTCCACGTATCTCAAGTTAAGAAGGCCATTGGGCCATTGGGGATAATTCAGTGGAAGTTGCTCTATCTCTAGAATTCCAAGGCTTACATTCAAGGAAATCGTACGATCACTAGAGATGTTGCACGAGTGTAACAGGTGTTAGTGCAATGGAAGGGAAAAACATGAGGAATTCACATTGGAAGATTTATCTACTATTCAAAATCAATTTCCTAAATTTAACCTTGAGGACAACAAGGTTAATTCTGAGGAGGGCAGTATTAATAGACAGAAGCAAATACAGCATGTTGCAATAAGACAGGATTGCAGGTTTATTATTGGAGGAGGTTTTAAAACAACAACTAAGAATACAGTTGTAAGGTAGTTTTTACAGCTTAGAGTTTATGACAAGGTAGGACCCCTTCTTATAGGAAGTTTAGGGGGGAAGGGGTACAGTTTTTGGAGACAATTGAGTTTTGTAACTGGATTAATCCAGTGGGAAGGAGAGTGCTCCTTTGTATCTTTTGTTGTATGATTGGTGAATTTAGAGAAGTTCATATTTACTTTTCTTTGTTTTATCTGAAAATAGTGTTGATTCCTAAAAGAGGCAATGATGAAATTTTGTACCGTATGTAATACTTTGCGCATGTAATCATAGAATTATTTATGCTGTAAAAACCATATTCAATGTGTATTGTAACTTCAACTCAATTTATCAGCTGCAGCAATCTGGAAAGGGTGGTGATGATTCCATGGCAACCTGTCGAAAACTAAGGATAGACCTTCAGGCTGTTTTCCATGTGCTTTCAAAGGACATGCAGCAAGTAATGCTTTCAAATCCTGAAAGGGCATCCCTTCTTCAAGGAAGTCCAGAATCGCCAAAACTCCCGGGGCGTCCCCTCATACAAGTTGCAGTTGTGTCTTCTACATCACCCCGGTAACCGGAAAAACACGAAACCACTGTTATTGGATCTTTCTTGTGCTTCTGGGGAACAAATTAAGCCTGGTCTACTTCCATCTGATTCAGAGAAGTTCTCTGATTCATGATAAGTCATGTGGGGTAAGACTCTTTGGTGCCATTATGCTGAAAGCCTTTCAAGTCACTTATTTGCCGATTTTATCTTCAAATACACAGATGAGCATTGACCGTAATTTATGTTGATCAAACACTTCTCTCTTGGCAAATGTGGACAGAAAGTTCTTTTGGTGTTAAATTTATGAGGTTTTGTTGATTGCCTTTTTTTGGCAGAAATTGAGCCTTCGAGTTGTTTTCGTTCTCAAAAGATCAATCTGTAAATTATTAACTGTTAGTTTTTGGTAGTGCTCTCCCATTTTTTCTTTACAATGGTTGTCTCTGGCTATTCATTTACACATAGTTTATCATGACTCATTAATATTTTGAGGGAGAAATGCTACAAACACCTGTAACATATTATTTTTCAATGGTTAATATTTTCTTGAGGTTCACTGATTACAAAGGTGAAAAGAATGTGATAATGTATTCTAGCAAAAGCCCGTGAGAGCATGATTCTTGAGGGTGAGGAATCCAAAAATAAAGGTTAGCTTTGCTATTTAAGAAGTTGTATTTCTAACAAAAAATAATTTATTATATTCAAATTTAAATTTATCTAAATATAGGATCTTTATTTATTATTTAAAAACATAAAAGAGAACTTTGCTTTGATATTTCAAAAAATATGTTTATTTGTTAAAATTAAGATTTGAATACATAAGAAATTTTAATTTATTATTTTATAGATTAATTAAATAGTAGGAGTATTGTTCAACTAAACGTATACGTACTTGTTCCCACTACGATGGTAGGAGACTCAGTGGTGGCTTTTGCTTTCTACACCTCTACAATTCTCTCTACACGTCCAAATTTTTTAAATGGCTTTTGTTTCGTACAGAGAAATGATACTTTGAAAACCATAAAAAGTTGTATATAGTTTTTGATGTGATTGATTGATTTATATATATATATATATATATAATAAAGGTAAATTTATAATTAAATGATATAAAAAAATATTAAAATAATAGTATTGAGATATATAATGTGGTTGTATAAAAAAAGTAGAGTTGTCAATATATCATTACCCTTTCGTATATGGTCGAAACCATATAACCAAAACTAGATAGAAAAAGACCAACTCGACACATCTAGATGACAACAGAATTAACCACAATGGGCTTAGAAGCAATGTCGAAGACATATAAAAAAAAATCAACAAGACAACATAATTAATAAGAACATTAATCCTAATAATAAATCAACCTTACTATTAGAGCTAATATAAGACTAATTATAATATTAGTACTTATCTAGACTTATATATGCAGAGGTCCAATACAAATTTATAAACAAGTTGACATGGGATAGAAAAATATTATATTTTAAATAACACTTATCACTCTCAACTATCAAAACTAATGTGAGTGTCCAAGAACCTTTTTTCAGATGTGATCTTCCATTGCAAACTCGAAAAGATAGTTGTGAAGCGACATGACGAGATCATCTAAGAAGAAACTTGATATGAATCTAAGAACATGAAGAAGACCTTCCCAATTCATAAAAAACACCTACTCTATTCTTTTGTCTTTTATAACAAGACGATTTTCCATTGTTAGCCTTGGTGGTGGTGGTGGCGGTTTTGGCTTTCGGCAATTGATAGAGTGTTGGGTAGAACCAAATGTGGTAGGAGTATTTAAGTTAGTGGTGCACTAAGTGTTATGATGTATTTTGCAAAGCCTTTTGTGCAATAATAAAGTTCCTCACATTAGTTTTTTTTATTTTTTATGGGATTGTGCAGTTTAAAATTATTCTAAATTTGATAATCTAGAATACTAATTTAAGATTTATTGTTGTTACAAATTATCCTTTTCAGTCCATAATTATAATGTGAGAAGTTCCAAATTCTCTTATCCAAGAAGAGCACCACATTCAAAGTAATTTGGGATGTGAAATTTAAAATATTTTTTTTTTTTCAAATTTTGGATAGATTGTTTCATAAGGTAATTATGGAAGGTCATTCATAAATTTCAGATGGCAGAATCTAAAAAGAAAATTGACATAATAGAAATGGATTTTTGGATTTGACAATCTATAATACATTAAAATGTACAGTTTGAGTAATGAATTTTGCAATCCAAAAGTTGGTTTTTGCACTTCTAACTTACTTGTTTCAAAATGTCAATTTTTTAATAATGTACCGTATTTGTTTGACAAATTTGCTTAACAATCAATTTTACAGTAAAGTATGGAACAAAGTCGATATGTTGAATGATATGGATGAAGTCAATGATAATATTAAATGTGGTTCAATAACATAAGAATTACTTAAAAAGGATGACAATGAAGCTTTCAAAATGTACAAGATAAATAATATTTATTTATTTTTTACTAAAAAGTATGACATGTGACATCTACTAATATTGTAGTGTGTTTTTAGGTGTTTGGTGTGTAGAAAGACTTATTTGAATAAATTCTAATTTGTCATTATTATATCGAGGTTTGATATCAACAAAGAAAAAAAAGACATGTTTTGTTAGGTTGTAAAATAGCTGACAAGTATAAATGTTACAAACAAATTTAGAGTGTCCTGCAACTGCAACTGGAATAAAAATATAATTATCCTTTTAAACTATATATGAAAAATAATGTAAATAAAGATAAGGAAAAACTTATTAAAAATAAAGAAAAATAAATACAAGAACCATGAGAAAGAAAAATACTTATTTTAATATAACAAAATATATATAACTAAAAAGTGCCTATTTTAATAATCATTAAAATAAAAATATTAAATTATAAAAAAGTATATACATAAATTAATAGCATTTTATTAATTTTTATAATATTCATAATTTTTTATTACAATAAGTATATATTTATGGTGAATATTTTTTTACACATCTAAATGTTAATTATAAAATAATATATATATATATATATATATATATATATATATGTGGCTATCTATAATGAATGTATTCTGTAAGTGTTGATTGATGCAGCCATTCTTGTATTCTTTCTACTCTTATCAACATAATTAATGGAAATTGCGTTTTACAATTATTTCTTTATATATATATAGATTATTATTATTACAAAATTATAATAATAAGAGCTGAACAATACTGCCACGCATGCTGCTGGCGTTATACAGCGAATAACTTAACGCAGTAACAGTAACAGATTTTAATTCTTTTTCAGGTTAGCTTTTGGTATTAAATAATTAGCGTTAACTCTTGCTATCTGAACTTTATTTATCTTTAGTTCTATAAAAGAGTTTTTTCTTTTTTTCTTTTCCACACATTTTTTACAAAACCGATATGAAAAACAATAATAAAATACACTTCACTGTTTCATTTAAACAATATTACACTCGCATTTCTTTGTTTTCTTCTTCACTGTAATTAAATTTTGAAGATACGAAAGTATTTTTTAATCTCTTAAAAAAAAACTCTAAAAGTTCTAATGCGTTCTATATACATAATTTGAAGTGTGAATTTTTATTTATAGATTTCATAATATATAATTGGATTGGATGTAAAATTAAATTCATAATATAAATCTTAAATTAATTTTATAAAATTAAATTAAATTAAAATTTACTTTCTAATATTATATCATATTTATTTAGAATTTATCTTAATCATCAAGTTATCATCCATAATTATATTATCTCATGTCAAAAATCACTTTAGACTTCAAAATTTATTTCATAATACCTTAATTTAAAAAATGTAAGAAAAAAATATTAGAGGTGATAGAAGTGTAATATTTTATAAATTGAGTTAGCATCACAATATTTGTTCTAAAAACAATATGGAACAACTATGGTGGTAGATGGAATTTAAAAAAAGCATGAACAAGTGTGGTGACTAATGCTTTTTCTCGTGCAAAAAATTGAAAAACCCAAGTTTTCTTCTCCGCGAAGCACTGAAGCACACGCACTACACAAACTGTGTTATATATGGAAACTCTGCTCCCTAAAATCACATTCCCGTCTCATTTTCCCCCTCACTCCCACTTTGCTAAATCCACAAAAACTGGAGAAAAATGGTTCCAAATTGTGGTCATCTAGTGACCCTCCTTCTTGTCTTCTTAACGGTGGTTTTCACTGCCTCTGCTTGGGTTGGCGTGAACTGGGGAACTATGGCAACTCACCAACTTCCACCCGAGAAGGTGGTGAAGATGCTCAAGGAAAATGGGTTCACCAAATTGAAGCTCTTTGATGCGGATGAACTCATTATGGCAGCTCTTACGGGGACCGATATCCAAGTCATGGTTGCCATACCCAACAACATGCTGGAGAAGATAAGTAGCAGTCCTAAAGCTGCAGATTCTTGGGTCTATGATAATGTCATCACTTACTTGTTCACTGGTGGCGTAAAAATCAAGTTAAGTACTGTGTTACTCTGTTATTTGGAGATGATACTTATTACTCCTTTTTCTTGATCAAATTCTTGGCCTCTTTCATTTTCACGGAAGTTCACTTCATTGCAATTAATCTGTCAAATCCTTTAACAAAACTTGTATGCAACTTTTTTATGTACTTTTACTGTTGTTTGCTTATACAAATAGAAATAGAAAAAATTGTACTTTTTTTAACTCTTTGTTAGGTTGGTTATTGAAATGAAACTCCTATTTAGATAGGAGAAATAATGAGCACTCAAACATGTAATTAGATGTAAATTTTGTACTTTTTATTTTTATTAGTAGAAATTAAATGTGTAAGAGACTGTACTCTACTCAACTCAGTCATTTTATTAGTTGTTGTAATTTATTGAAAAGAATATAATTTTGTAGATTTCATTTTTTTGTTTAGTAAGCATGAGGAGTATGAAACTTGATAGCATGCTCCTTCTAAGGCATACTCAGTAAAAATGTGTAAGCTGAATATGCTTTTTGTCTGGTCTTTTTGTTAACATTCAGTACTCTAGTTATTCTTTTATGGTCTAGTTGGCAATGTGTAAGAGTTTTTGTTGGATTTTTTACAGCCATTTTTAGCTATTTCTCACTCTGCTTTATGGTTGGTTATGTGTATGATATGCAGGTACGTTGCTGTGGGTAATGAACCTTTCCTTAAAGCATATAATGGTAGCTTTGCGAAGAAAACGCTGCCAGCCCTAAAGAATATACAGACATCACTTAATAAGGCCGGGTTGAGTTCCAAGGTCAAAATCACTGTTCCATTCAATGCTGATATTTACTATTCGCCTGATTCAAATCCATTGCCATCAGCTGGTGACTTCAGGCCTGAAATGAGAGACCTCACTGTTGAGATAATCCAATTCTTGTATGCAAACAATGCACCTTTTACAGTTAATATCTACCCTTTCCTTAGTCTTTATGGCAACGAAGATTTCCCTTTTGATTTTGCATTTTTTGATGGAAAAAGCAAGCCTCTTAGGGACGGCAAGGCACTTTACACCAATGTGTTTGATGCAAATCTTGACACTCTTCTGTGGGCTTTAGACAAGGCAGGATATCCTGACATGAAGGTTATAATTGGGGAAATTGGGTGGCCAACAGATGGTGATAAGAATGCTAATGCCAAGAGTGCAAGGAGCTTCAACTTTGGTTTGCTTAAACATGCTCTGAGTGGCAAGGGTACCCCTAAAAGGAGAGGCACAATTGACTTGTTCTTATTCAGCCTCATGGATGAGAACATTAAAAGTGTTGCTCCTGGGAACTTTGAGAGGCATTGGGGGGTTTTTGAGTTTGATGGCAAGCCAAAGTATGAATTAGACTTAACAGGTGAGCACAAGGAAAAGGGCCTTGTCCCTGTGGAAGGTATAAAATACCTGCAAAAGAGATGGTGTATTTTGAATCCAGATGTTACTAACTTTGATGATTTGGCTGGTAGAAACTATTTGGCTGGTAGCATTGACTATGCTTGTACCTTTTCTGACTGCACTTCACTTGGCTATGGCTCTAGTTGTAATAATCTTAGTGTCCAAGGGAATGCATCTTATGCCTTCAATATGTATTATCAAGTAAATAACCAACAAGATTGGAGCTGTGATTTCTCTAGTTTGGCTACCATAACACAGAAGGATCCATCAGAGAGTGGCTGCCAATTTCCCGTGATGATAGCTCGCAGTTCATCTTTGCTGCTACATCAAGGACTTCTAGGCATCCTGAAGAAAACACTAGAGGTTTATATTTTTGTCATCATTTTGTTATAGCTAAAAAATAATAGAGTATTTTAAATTTTCTTCTGAGAGATTTAGTTCTTGTGTCAGTTTTAGGAGTTGGATGTCATGTCAAATTCGTTATGTAAATTTGAATGGTCTTGGGAGTTCTAATACTCAGTTTTGGACTTAAGATTGTTTCTTCATCTTTCTTCTACTTGACTATGTATCACTTGCCCCTACAATATTAGCAGGATAATATTTTTAAAGAAATCCAAATTAACAGTTTAAAAAATGGAAACATTGAGAGAAAATTTAAGGGAATAAGATTACAACTCTGGAAATGTACTAGAAAAAATAAATAATAATATTAGATAAAATTATCTAAATTTTCGAAGTTCCTCCGGAAAAAAAATTGAAATTTAACAAAAAGAATTTGGAAAACAGATTTTTTTATGTGATTGTGACTCAATATGAAAATTTTTCAATAAAGTTCATTAAGATAATCAATAGTTCTCTAAACTTCATATGTTATCAAATTTGATGATAAAAGAATTCTAGTTCATAATTTTACATAATGACACCTTGGTATTTTATCAGATTTTTTTTTTAATTTTACAAAAAATATTTTATTTTAAAATATTATATGGTACACTACAAGAAAATCATGAAATAGAAACCAATTTTTAGAAATCAAAAAATTAGTTGAAATAGTAACTAAATTAGAGACCATTTTAGAAATTAAAAAAAAATTGGTTTCTAAATTAGTTTCTATTAATGTTAAATAGTTTCTAAATTGGTATCTAATTAGAAACCAAGTTTTAACTACCAATTATTTAGTTTCTAAATTTGGTCTCTAAAACTTTTGTTGTTAATTAGATACCAATTTAAAAACCATCTACCAATAATAGAAACTAATCTAGAAACCAAATTTTATTGTAATTTCTAAAATGGTCTATAATTTAGTTACTATTGCAGCTAATTATTTTGGTTTCTAAAAATTTATTTCTATTTCATGATTTTCTAGTAGTGATAATTTTTTTTACCTATATACTTTAATAAACATATCACTACAATGAAAAAAAAATAGAAAAAAGTGTGATTTGATAAAATCTCAAAATATGTTATTATAATTTTAATTCAAAATAAATGAGATGAAATTAAAGTTGGATGATGGAATTTTGCTCAAGAGTTCGATGAAGAATTAACTAAAAATATGGTTTGAGCTAAAGTTCATGACAACCTATTGTATAAATGAAAGAAAAATTATAATAATTACAATTTTAACATTACAAATTGTATAATGGTTATAATTTTTAATAAGTTATCTCACCTTCAACAAATATTGACTATTTAATATAAATTGTAATGTTTGTCTTTGAGATATGGGATATTAATGATGAATTGATCATTATAATTAATTAGCAATGAAATCAGTTAAAAATCTTATTAAAACCTATATTAACAGTTCGATTATTATTTTTACCAACATCAATTATTTTTAATAATATCTATTATACTAACTTTTAAAAATCGATAGATTAAAGGGAGTGATATTATAATGGTACTATAGTATATCCCATAACATGTAACATGATTGACTCGTTTCGAATGTTATCTATAAAATTCAAAATTTTATTTGTAATAAGTCGACCTCATATCGCAATATTTGTCACCCTTTAGAATCACAAACAAGAGTATAATGAACATTTTTAAATATTCATGGCAAGGTTAGTCAAAGTATCATGTAATGTGAGAGACTTTTCACCAAATGTCTCATGCACACTATAAAAACTAGGTTAAAATATGGTCCTTTCTTAGACAATTTATACATCAATTTCCAAGAGATAAGGACGACATCAAAGCACAAGCATCTAAAGATATCATGCTAGAAGATAATATTGAGATGGGGAGAAAAACAAATAAAGCATATGTTTGATTGACACAAGATCATGTTCAATTCTTAACAAGTTGTCAAGTTCCACTACCAAACTCTACTATAAGAGAAGTATTTTTCAAATTTAACTTCTAAATTTTAATACAAGTATTCTTTTAAAGATTCTCCAAGCTCTTACAATAAGATTATTCTTTACCATGGTAGTCACTTTTGGTTTTGTACAACACAAGATAAAAGGGATAAACACTAAGGTTGAATGTTAAACACATTTTTATGTCTTATAGATGAAGTATTAAGCTCACTCTACATCTAAGCAGTTATCAGAGATATTCCAAATATGAATCTTCACAAAGAAGACTTTTTAACAAGAATGTAAACTTAGAAAACTTGAAGATTTGATGCAATATTTTGTAGATTCAGTTGTCCTGGACTGTTTTTAGGATGTAGCGTCTAGTGGTTATAGATGTCACTTGCTAGTAGGGTCTTCTAATGACTCAATGTTACATCATTTGGTGTACTGGTAGTTTGTTGTACTTGTTATGTCATGTTAGTTAGTTGTCAAACATGTAATAATTTTGTAACCTCTTATAAAGGTAGCTTGTACTTGCTGTTTGATACACATTGAAGTACCAATTTGTAAAGCTTATTTGCATAATAAAAGAGGTTGTTATTCGTTTTTATCTTGCTTTTTCTTATCTTTATTTTGCATCTCTAATTGGTGTGATTATCAATTAGTATTACATTATTTCTTTCGTTGTACTTTGGGATCGTTTTAGCATTAGGTGCTTCACAAACTGGTATCGATCTTAGTTTCGATCTTGTTCCACATTTTTTGTAAGTTCTTGAAAGAAGATAGGTATCTCTAATATCGAGAAGTTCAATGAAAAACATTTTCAAGCTTTTTAGAATCAAGATAATAGTTTTCTTTAAGGAGCAAGAGGTGTGGGAACCAATTTTCGACAACACGTCTCACATAAAGAGGATAATTTTGGAATAGATGGAAAAAATACTCATTCGATGATCCTTTGTAGCCATCAGATGAGGTTCTTTATAAGGATTGATGTAAATCTTAGAAGGTTTGAAGGATTTTGATCAACTCAAAAGGTGTTGAAGAACTCAAACCCGTTGAAAAAGGAACCAATAATGATGGAAGCATGAAGAACAATGGGCTAGACTTGTGGCATTCACAAAACTCAAATAAGTTGTAAAATGAAATAGAAAATGAACAAGTTGATAAGTTATTCATTTGCTAATGCAAAAAGACTTTTTCTAATTTTACTAAGTAACAGGATTACATGTTTTTCTTTCTTGTACTCAGGTCACTTTCGAATCCCAATCACCTTGTTTGGTTCTTTGAAACTAGGCTGTATTTGAGTTAGGTTCGGGCAACCACAACAAGTAGTTCTGGGATATGGTCCTTATCAGTGTCTGTGGTCTTGGAATTATGGATATCAAGGGAAAGTGTCAGTAGATATTAAGTACATAATCCTGTTGTAGGAAATTTTAGCAGAGCTGCTTGAAACCAACTTTGGTGAATGTTTAAATAGATCCTCTGCTAATAAATTCTTCCAAGTGCACTGGTTAAGGAATCAACAAAGGGGAACTGTTTTATTGAAAATACAGTGGCTGTGAAAATTGGTAAATGCACAGAAGTGAAGTTGAAAATAACACTTACTCTTGGTTCCATGTAATTTAGAAATGCAGATTTGATGGGAGAAAGTATATTTAGTTACTCTCCAATTTGGACTATTACTTCTCCATTTCCAAGCATTCCTTTCTTTACCATGATATAAAAAAAATAACCAGCATGCCCTTGTCATAATATATTTTAAATCACTAATTTGGTACACCCCAAATAGACTCTGAAATATAACTTTAAGTTGATTACAGGGTGAAGTTAGTCATTTGTTATAAACAACTTTGGGCAATTTCCTTATCTCTTAATGATTTTTTGGAGTGTCAATATTTACATCACGTCCTATAAATTGCTGCTTTATTTTTTTTGTATGGTGTATTTTAAACCAATGTACTTTTGTTCATATTTGGGAGAACATTGTCTGTGTGAGTGGTAATTTTTGGTAAGTATTTTTGTGAGTCGTGATAACAGAAATACACACTTTCACAGGATACCTTTGCCAAACCAACTAACTCTGCATGTCTGTCACTATACATATTATTGTATTACATATCTATGTTGTGTTAAGAAAGGCTAGAATTCTTGTCCCTGAAGATAACGAAGTTCATGCATAATGACTCTAAAATATTATAAAGGATTATGCATTTATGTATAAGTAATAAGTCTGTCATACAAAGATGGTAAATGGGTGAGGGAAATAACATATCATTTATCTGTCACCAACATCACACCTGTAAATCTTCATGAACCCGATCTTATGTAGTTGAAGTCTCTTTACATCTTTCTTCTTTACCGGAGAAACTACCCCATCTTTGCATGCTTCTGCAAATATTATATCTACAAATTAATGCAGCCATTTCACATGACCTGAGGACTTTCTCATGGCTTCTCCATGGGTTCAAGAGCTCCATCTCCATCACTTGAGCATTCCTGTAACCGTTGACAGAATGTTTTCTGTTATGCCATCAAGGCCTATTCCTGTTAAACATGGTGACAGTTTATACCTTTCCAATCTGGATGACATGATTGGAGCTCGTGTTTTTACACCAACAGTGTATTTTTATCAATTAGACAACACGAGTTCTTCCCAGAAACCTGTCACAAAAATACTACAATGTGCTCTCGCTGATGTTTTGGTGCCTTATTACCCTTTATCAGGCAGGCTGAGAGAGACGGGGAATGGTAAACTGGAAGTGTTTTTTGGAGCAGAGCAAGGAGCACTGATTGTTGAGGCACGATCTGATATTGCCTTAACTGAATTAGGAGACCTCACAGCTCCAAACCCGGCTTGGGAACCTTTGATCTTCAAGTTTCCCAATGAAGAACAATACAAAGTCCTTGAAATGCCACTAGTGATTGCTCAGGTTACCCTTTTTCGCTGTGGTGGCTTCAGCCTTGGTTTGAGGCTTTGCCATTGCATCTGTGATGGGATGGGAGCAATGCAATTCCTGGGTGCATGGGCTGCCACTGCAAGAACAGGGATGCTGGTTATAGACCCTGAGCCGTGTTGGGACAGGGAGATTTTCAGGCCACGAGACCCACCAGTGGTTAAATTTCCTCACTTGGAGTTTATGAGAATTGAAGAGGGGTCCAACCTGACAATGACACTGTGGGAAACGAAACCGGTTCAGAAGTGTTACAGGATCAAGAGGGAGTTCCAGAATCGCGTGAAAGCTCTTGCTCAGCCGTATGACGCTGCAGGTTGCACCACTTTTGACGCCATGGCAGCTCATATTTGGAGATCCTGGGTGAAAGCTCTTGATGTGAGGCCACTAGATTACGAGCTTAGGTTAACATTTTCGGTGAATGCTCGGGGCAAGCTGAGAAAGGGAGCAGTGAAAGAAGGGTTTTACGGGAATGTGGTGTGTGTTGCATGCACAAGAAGCAGTGTCTCTGAGCTCGTGCATGGAGAGCTTCCAGAGACAACTCTATTGGTTAGAGAGGCGAGACAGAGTGTGTCAGAGGAGTATTTGAGATCAACAGTGGATTATGTTGAAGTGGATAGGCCAAGGAAACTTGAGTTTGGTGGGAAACTAACAATAACTCAATGGACAAGGTTCTCAATCTACAAGTGTGCAGATTTTGGGTGGGGTAGGCCACTCTATGCTGGTCCTATAGATTTAACACCCACCCCTCAAGTTTGTGTCTTTCTGCCTGAAGGAGAGCCTGATTCTAGTGATGCTTCCATGATTGTCTGCATATGCCTTCCAGATTCTGCTGCTCAAAAGTTTACACAAGCTTTGTTGCTCCATTCAGATTTTTGACAAACCTTTCCCTCTTTCAACTACTTATCATACCTTATCCTCCTACTTCCTTTACTTCATTATGCTCTCAATAAAACGTCAATCTTCCTTCATAAGAGTGTTGATATGTTCCCAACTATACACCAAATTGTAATTGGAGAAACAAATTGTAATTGGAGAGAGAAATGTTAACCATCCATTAGATTACAACAAAATATTTGTTTAGTAAAATAAAATAATTTTAGAATTGGGTCATGATATATTGACACCTCTGATAATAACACATTTGACGTTGCAGACGTGGCAATAGCAGAATAAGATTGTGCGTGAATGAGCAGCACGAACTTCAAAATAAGGTAAAAAAAATATATTACATCGGTTCTTAGTAACAACCGTTGTAATATATATATTTTTTACTCATAATGACTCATATTACACCGGTTAAACCATCTAACTAATGTAATATATAGCCCATATTCTGACGAGGAAGGTTATTCTGATTGACGGTGGTGTTGGACTGAAGAGTTTCGCCTTCGATCCTCGTAGTGAAAGACCTTACACCGGTGTTTTCGACGGTTGAATCATCAAATAGCAGCATTCTGAGAGTTGTGTGGATCTGTTTTGATGCTGACCAGTTCTGCGCCATCGTTTACGAGAGCGACCGCACGCGGTCCTTACTGTTAGCGGCGGAGTGGTTCCTGGTGCGTCGTTACGTCGAGCGCGGCAACGACGATCTCGACGAGGCGCTCGAGGTTCTTGTTGGTGTCAAGGCCAAGAGTAAAGGCGTTGCAAACATCGAGTGATTTGATGACGCAGTCGAGGAGCTCTGAAAGGAGCTTATTGAGCGACGACTTGGCGATCTGGGAGGAGTCGCGGCCCATGAGGACGACGACTTTCAACTCGACCTCGCAATAGAGGATCTCGTGGAGGAGGCGGCGGAGCTAAGATATGGGCAGGACCGTCACCGAAGGAGTCCTCGGTGGTGGAGGACAAGAGTTCTGAGGAGCGGTCTCCGACGTGCTTCTGAAAACATTATTGTTACAAAAGTGTCCTTGCCACGTCATCATTTTTTACCATGTTGACCGCGTCAAATGTGTGTCATGATGCAAAAGGGTGTTAACAAAACATTTTTCTTTAGAATTACATGGTGTGAGATGACTTATGTATAATCAATCTTTTACTAGTGGTTGAGAGAGCAAAACTTGTACATAGTATTGCATATATGCAAATTGGATGAGTGTCTTAAAGTATTACTATTAAAGGATATGAATAAGAGTTTTGGAAAGAAGCTAACATTAATTATGTTTTTTTTTTAATCTTAACTATTTTTCTTTGTAGAGGTGTATAACATTTATTTTGTCTTTTATGATTCTATTCTTTATTGATTGACTCTTTGTTTTCCATCCTCTCTCTTTAAATAGATCTAAAACGAGTGGAGTGCTTATATTTGAACTATTTATATTGATTTCAAAAGTTCATATCTTTTTGTGTTTCTTTCACTGTCTTGTTATTTTTATTATATTTTATAATAATTACTATAAGAAACATCACAATTTTTTATTCCTTTTTTACTAACATTTTCTTTCAAGAAATTTCTCACTTTAGAATGAGCATAAGATAACAATTTTGGTATTATGTTATACAATTATTTATTAATAAATCTTTAGTTTCAATGTATTTTTTTTTTTTATCATATTAAATACTTGTTTCTCCATGATTCTATAAATCACAATCTTAATTCCTTGCTATGTCGATAACTACGAACACTATCTTTACAGCTACAAGCTCACAAATTAGATGGTAGGTGAAAATTGATAATTAAAAGAGGTTAACCTAGTTTATTATATCGTAAGTGTTTATTAAATCATAAGATGGAGTGCTGAGAATTTAACATGAAATAAGTATATATGTTTATGTAGTTTAATTTTATTTTATAGATAAAACAATTTTGAAGGTATATTTCTAATTTAATTTTTAATTAATTTTAAATTCTTACAATTTTATATTTATAGATAAATTATTTTAATTACATTTATTTTACTTTCAATTTTTATATTATATTTAAATTAAAAATATATATTTTTAACCACATATATATATATATATATATATTATGTTAGTTAATGTAAATAGCTGAAATGTCTTGAAGTTTAATTCTAAAAAATATAATAGTGTCATAAGATAAAAAATATATTTTAAAATATAAATATATATATATATATTATCTATTAATATCAATTAAATAATATAATTTAAAATAAATGATGTATTATAATTATAAAAAAAATATTATTATTATTTTATAATTGTCAATATCTTATTCAATAAAATTAAAAAATTAAAAAATTCTATCTTATATAAAAAAGTAAAAGTAATAAAATCATGCTGTGTGAATGAATGGAGAAAGAAAAAATAAGAAAGTCAAACAAGTTAGAAAGAACCAGTAAAAAGAAAAGGCTAAAAACTACCTGGAATGACATGTCTGTTTAAGCCATCTTTGACAAAGTAGTTCAAAAGCTGATAAAGATGCTTACAGTGAAAGTTGGTAATTGGTAAGTGAAAACTATTAAGTTAACCTATTAAAGTACAAGTATTTATTAAAATTATTAGTTAAAGTACCTTATAAATTCAAATGACAGATCTAGATATGTTTATAAGACATTTTCACATAAATTTTAATTTGTTCATAAATATACATCGAGAGTTAAGTGAAAAATATTAATTAGTATAATTAAAATAAGAAAAAAAATCAAATTATGACAGTTATAACCTTTAGATAAGTAATATATTTATTATTTAATATAAATTATATATATATATATATATATATATTGTTTTTACATTTGATTGAATGATTTACTTTTAATATAGCAATTTTTAAAAATAAATTTTATAATATGTTAAACATCATTAGGACGAAAATGAATAAAGAAAAATAATATAAATGAGGAGAGTAGATAAATATTTTCGTAAAACAAAAAAAAATCGTCAGTAAATCTAACTTATTTATAAAAAAAACTCATATTTAATGAAATTTGATAAATAAAATTATCAAATATTTTTTTTAAAAAAAGTGAAAGATTTACAAAAGAAAACACTAACTTTAACGTCTTCTAGGATACAAAGTTTGAGTATATAATTTAGGTTCTTCTTCATGTTTTTACTTTTATTTGTAAACATCCTAAAATAAACCATTATAGTTTTTGTTTGTCTTTTGTATCAAACTTTTTTTAAACATGTTTAACATTTTTTCACAACCTTCATTGTTACACTTTACGTGTATAATGAAAGACATTTTTTTTATAAAAACCCTCATTAAACAACATAACGAAAGACATTTCACTAAAAAAAATCATTAAATAATAATAAATTTATAAACAAAAAATAATCAGTCATTATATTAATTAAATTAGTTATTAATTTAGAAATTAAAAAATTATTCATATCTAAAGTGGTTTCTATTATTAATAAAAAATTATAAAATAATTTCTAAATTTTTATTTAAATTAATTATCTAAATTTTAGCGACTAATACTTTAGATTTTAAATTAGTCTCTAAAAGACTAATAAAGACTAATTTAGAATATAAAGTAGTAAGTAACTAAAACCTTGGTAACTAATGATTAATTACCAATTTAAAAACCATTTTATAAATTTTTATTAATAAAAGAAACTACTTTAGATACCAATAGTTTTTTTTAGATTATAAAATGGTCTCTAATTTAATCAAATAGTAACTAATTATTTTGGTCTCTAAAATTACTTTTTATTTAATGATTTTCTTGTACTGTCTTTTACTCTATATCTCTTTTTGTGTTACTAATAACACCATATTGAACATATAAGTTCTAGATAGAATCTTCACTTGACTCCTAAGACAACAATATAAGACTCAAACTCAAGATTACTCTCACAAACATCTCAAAATATCTCAATTCTCATATATAATTCAAAGTAAAAATACAAAAAAATGTGATGGCTATTTATGACCTTTGGCCATTTCAATCTTAAATGAAACCTAAATGTGTCAAAATAACATGTATTCTAAAATCCCTAAAAGTTGGTCAAATTTTCAATTAAACAAAGGAGAGAAAATTTGAAATTCAAATTTCAAAAATAAAATTTAAATAGATTTTCTCTTGGTCGTATTCTCGTATTTTGTTCATGCTTTCCTTGCCACCTTGGAAGTTGGCCTTTCTTGCCTTACATTTCCTTCCTTTGATTGAGATGGAAAGGTCAAAGTTGGGCTTGAATTTGAAGCTTGTGTTCTATTCTTCATGCCCTCTTGTAGAAGCCTCTTGGAGATGTATTTGGACTTGGGATTTACACCACTCTAAAAAATATTTCTAATAGCAATCCCAAGAAGTTGGAAATAAAATAAAAAAATATGAAACTATTTTTAGCAAGGGCATTTTGTTTAATCATGCTTCTAGTGATTCTTATTGGAATAACATGTTATTGTTCACTTTCTTATTCTTTATTCATGAACTCGTCATCCTCCCCTTCTTGGAAAGAATTCATCATCAAATTTGTAAGGCCTCCATTAAAAGGAGTAAGATCATCACATTAAATGTCACATTAAATGTAGAATTAAGAGTATAATCATGTGGTAGATCTAAATCATGCATTATTATTTATTTTACTTGGGACTTTGAAAGGTCTATCACTCCTAAGTTGTAATTTGTACTTCCTTTGAGAAGGAAATTTATCCTTTCTCAAGTAAGGTCAAACTCAATCTTCGTGTGTAAAGATGACTTTTTTTTCTTCCTTGATTAGCATGCTTAGCATATTTACAAACTTTCTTCTGAATATGTTATTTGACTTCAATATGCAACTCTTTAATAAATTGTTTTTCAAAACCCTCCTTTCATAACATCTTGGACTTTGCTGGGTGAATTCTTTGGCCTGAGCTTGCACAAAAATAAAGTTGCTTACAAGAGTTTGGCCAAATTTGAGCAAGTGAAGCTTTAGCAATAGAAGTTGTTCGACAATCAAGTCTTTAGATCGAAAGTCAATTCAAGTATCGGCTGCAGTGAAAATCCTTCTTTTAGATTGTATCATTGAATAGTCCCAGATTCAGAGTGAGAGTGACGAATGTTGTAGCAGCGGTGAGAGTCGGGGATAGCAATAGCAGTTCCAGTGGAGTCAAGATTTGGAAGTGGTATTAAGGTCAAAAGGTGTCATTGGATTAAACTCATAAACAACCTTGAAAGGACAACAGGGAAGTTGTGGTGTTAACCACCCTATTATATGAAAACTTTATTAGATTACCATAAAAATAAGCATCTCAATAGTTGAGACAAAGTCATATTAACCACTAATATTTGATCATTTGTTTTGGGATGATAAGTTTAAAAAATGAGAGTTTAGTTCTAAGTTTTTTCCATAGAATGAATCAAGAAATTTGAATCTCTATCAGAAAATATACTTCTAGAAATTTCATGCATCCTAAATACTTCCTTAAAATAGAGACTTGTAATATGACATGCCTACTCAACTTGTGGCATAAAATAAAATGGACTCTTGAAAAATTTGTCTACTACCAAAAAAAAAGAATATTATCCATTTTTTTACTTTGGAAACCCAACTGTAAAATCCATTGAATTGTGTATCCAAGACAATTTAAAATTTATGGGAGGTTAAATCTTAAATGTGTTTTCTCATATGCGGTGATGTGATCCCAATTCAAGAAGAATTTATATTACAAAGATATTAACTTACTGCAAGAAATTAAGAGAAAAGAGATAAAAAAAATGAACTTAAAAATAATTCATAAATTATAGAGGAAGATTTACAACAAATACACTCTCTTTCTTTTAAGTTTAATTTTAAGACTCTTTAGTTTAAACAAGGCAAGCTTTCAGAAAAACAAATACCATGATTGGAAAATTATGTGCCCAACCAAACACTTTATTTTACTCATTTCTAAAACATTGATAATATTAAATTATTATAAAAGTAGTGAATTAAGTATACATGATTTTATTTAAAAAAACGAACATGTTTGGCTAATGTGTCTATAAGAATTGAATTTTATTCGATGAATAAAAAAAAAATAATACAACTAAATTAAAATTATAAGAATTGTTAACCTAAGAAAATAGTCCGCATTGTTTATTTATAAATTCTTTATCGATAAGAAAATCATTGAAAACAGAAAAAGAATTGAATTATTTTATATGCAAAATTGAAATATAAAATTGAATTGTTTTATGAAGATAAAAGAAATAAAAAAAGCAATTAATGTTTTAAAATCTTTAGAATTTTAAAATCCTCTAATCAAACGCACCTTAAAATTTTGAGAGAAGATACGTAGCCACGTTGATTTTTGTGGTCTATGGTGTACCCTATGTTTGCTAAATTGAAGTTGATGGCTTAGCTACTACATCCTTCCACCCTTTAACTCTTAATCCCTTCTTCATTATCTCAATGACCTATTTCTACTTCAAAATTAAGGCTTCTTCTTAGAACATTGGAAAATTACTATAAATTTAAAGTCTCATATGTGGTTGAGAATGTTATTTGGTCATATTAATGATATGATATTTGTTTATAGCACCTTTAAGATTCAACTTAAACATATATTTTTGTCCAATAATTTAAATTGTCGATATTATCTTACTTTTTTTTTGTGAGATCGTTATCTATTATTTGAATAACTCAGATATTCATATATAACATAAACATCTTTTAGATGTTGATTGAGAGTTTTGTTTTAATTCAATAATTTTCATATTATATAGGAATTGAAGTCAATACAATTTAAATACATTCTTATTTATTAATTTTTTAAAATATTTAAAAAAAATAATGACAAAGTTACAAACATTAAAAAAGACAATATTTCTAATATGATAATTAATTATAATAATATTATCTCAATAAATTAATATAAAAAAATATTTTTAAATATGAATTTAAAATTTGTATCATAGTAAGAAAGTGGAATTACAAATTTATAATTAAGAGTTACTTTACCATTATAGTTACTAGCGATTGTGCTTGTGGATTAGTATTTTTCTCTTTTACTCAACTTTTATGATGATAAAAATTTAAAATATATATAGAAATAATTTTGGATGAGACAAAAAATGAAAAATAAAAAATAACATGTAGAAGAAAAATTGTGAATTGATTAAACAACCTTTTTTTTTCTTCTTTGGTTTGAGTTTTTCTTCTTCTTCAAGTTTTTTCTTTCTCTTCTTTCATTGATAGTTTTGGGATCGAAGGGTATGATGATGTTTACGTTAAAGTTAGGATTGATTTGATGGTAGAAGAGAGTGATTGAAAATGAAATTTATTTTATTTGATATGTGAGATTTGGTGTGAAAATGTGCGAGAGTATGTTTTCTCTTTATTCTTGTTGTTGCCTTAAAATGATGAATTAAGACAAGAGTGGAGAGTAAGTTTGTGTGTAAAAACTATACATTAATATTAAATTAAAAAAATAGATTTATTTTATAGATAATTCCTATAAAATGACAAAATACACATTTGTACTAATAAAATGAGATATATTAAATAAGAATAGAATTGGAAAAAAATTTATGTATATAAAAAATGGTTATAATAGAGAATTTTTATTTATATAGGTATAGATTCTTGTAAAGATTGAAAGAATATGAGAATTGACATTAAAATTGCTGGAAAGGTTGAATTATTACCAATTTTGCCAAGAGTAAAGTTGTTCCTTATAATCTGAAAGTGACAAGTTTAAAGGTGTGTGTGAAAAAAAAAGAATTAATAATGAAGTTAATTTAAATTTTAGTTTTTTTTCAATTTCCAGAAAAGTCATTGAAATGTTTTAGATCTTGAAAAGTGTATCTATTTGTAGGGGCATAAAATTGCATACCTTTCTTTAAACCGAGACAGGCGAGAAGTGTGGGTCTCTTTTTTGTAGATGGGAATAGGCACAATCCATATTTAAAGCTTAAGGAAATACAAATAATTTATTAATGTTCTCGTAAACATAGGAATAAAATAAAATAAAAACTTTAATTGCTGGAAATGATTATTAGTACGTGACACATTTTTTTATTTATTAATCTGAATATGTATGGTCTTTGTTTGTTGTAAATGCTACATATTGATAGTTAATTCCTTTTATCGATTTCTTCAACTAATGTTGGAGTAGGTCATAGTGTAATTCATATGTACATTACTTTGTACCTAATACTTCACCTATTTATTAATTATACTGCTTAATTCAAATTAGACGAATGAGACAACTCAGATAGACTGCTTAATTCAAATGTTTTAATTAAATATAATTAAAATATTAATTTAATAGACTGTGAAGTGGGTGTATTACTGTAATGAATGTGAACGAATGAACACCCTTAACAATTAATTATCTCCAAAGACCAAATGTGGGGATGTGAGCTACTTGCTTTAAACGGGCTTATTTTAACATGTTAAGTTAAAAAATATTAAGTTAAAATTTATTATAAATTGATTAAGGCATCTATGGGACTGCGAGTTCCATAAAGACATCAAAATTGAAAAAGTTATTGTTAAAATGTCATAATGAAATTTGCAGCATTATTGAAACAGGTGTTAACAAAATTTGGAAAAATTGTGTTGTGGACTCAGTCAAGACGGTATTAGCTGATTAAAGCGTAAGATTCTTGATTTATAGGAAGATATATTGATATCATCTAGATTTGATAGACATAATCATAATTTGTTGGAAGTTTTCATAATTGTCATTGTTGTTATTTATTGAGCGTTTTTAATATATTAATGTGGTCAGTCGATCACCGAAACCAAGTGACATAAAGTATATAAATTGTCATTAGCCTTGACTCTTGAATGATGTGAGACTATATTGACGACTAAACCAGATAAGTTCTTCGGTTATATTACGATTTTTATTATACCTATTATTATTAATATAATTTATACTTATTATTATTAATATTATTAATACTTATTATTATTAATATTATTAATACTATTAATACTATTCATATTATTAATACTATTAATACTATTCATATTATTAATACTATTAATACTATTCATATTATTAATAATAATAAGTATAATAAAAATCATAATAGTCCTAAAGATTTGTTTGGTATACTGGTTAAAGTCTCTTTGGTCACTTAAGGAACTTCGTTTTGAATCTCATCCACTACATATTTTATTTTACTTTCCACTTCATGGTGTCAAAGTTACATATGTATGTAATGTTGATTTTACATACGTTGTTAACAGAGTTTTGATCTAATTCTTCCATAATTTTATAGTATTTTCTTTTTTTTCTGCATAATAATATGCAATATAAAAGCATAAAAAATTATTTTATATAATAATATATAATGACATTTTCTCAAATTATATGTATATTTCATATCTTTATTTTACCTCTAATTATATTTTAAAATTATAACGTTTGTTGGATAAACATCTTAGATAGTTAGCAGGAAAAAGAAAGAGAGAAAAAGAACAATAATAGATATAAACTTCTCATCCACTGAATATATAAACTTCTTTTTTCTCCTTCGCATAAATTTATAATCTATGTTACTCCTATAAAATTGTTTTCATTCAAATTGTAAACTACATGCACTAAATATAAAAAATATTAATAAAAATATAGTGTTTAAGGAAATATATTAAATTCACAAATTAATATAAATACTAAATTTAACTCATTAAAATAAACCATAATAAAAAAGTGATGAATTAACGTGCATTAATTCATGTATTTCCGTTAGTCTATCACTATAATGTAATAAAAACGTAAAAAAAAAATAAAAAATATCTCATAAAAATTTATTTCACGAGTGCAAGAAGAGAAACAAAGTATATATAATATAAAAACATATCATGTACAGAAGATATTAAAAAGAGAAACTTAATAAATAGTTAAAAATAAATACAAAAAAGTTAGAAAGCATATCCCTTTAAAAAAAAGTTAGTTAATGTAGTAGTCTCTCAAACAATATTATTTTAATAAAAAATAGTTTGCCAAATATTAGTATTAATCTCAAACAATAATATTAAGAAATGCACTTCTACCCATCCATTACATATTAAAGTCTTTCATAGTATATAAGTGGGTGCAAACCTCACCTCATTGAGCCGCTTTTATGAGATTGAGTTAGACTTAAAGTCCACTTCATAATATGATATCAGAGTCATTTCGAGTCTATCCTAACGAGTGTTTGTGTTGGGTCTATTGTGTCTTAGAAATATTTATCTTTAGTTGAAGTGTAATTTTCAATAAATGATAAAAAAATATTTAAGAAATAAAAAAAAGATAGAAAGTAAGTTAAGAATGTTGTGGATATATGGTTTATGCAGAGAGGAAAAAAGGCAAAATGTAGCTATGTAAATAAGGAGTTGAGCAGTTATATAATTAAGGAACCAATTTTGGTGAGAAAATCTGGTAAGTGATGGGTACAGGAGACACTAGACAAGCATATAATTAAGAAACGGCACTGTAGAGGTGATGAGCTGCAAAGAATGCAACTGCTAGCTACAAAAACACACACATATATGCACACTAAATTAAAACAAACCAGCTTTTTCGGCATAAATGTCAGAAATTAAGGCTCAGCTTAAGGCAGAATAATGCAGAAGCCGAACCAACATGGTCATGTTAAATGGGAGATGGAGACTTTCGTTAACAACCTTAACCCACTCTCTTCATTCATACCCACAAATATAAGTTTAATTAATTTGTATAGTAATTAATTATTTATATTTTTAAAATTGATTTTTTTAATAATTTATGTTTTAGTAGTGGTGGTGGTGATAGTGTAACGACATAGAAAAAGATGGAAGGGAGGACCTAGATGTGGGTTTGTGTGTACCTTTGTCATTTGGCACATGATTCTCCTCATTCCCTCAACCATCTTCCATTAATATGCAACCAAATATACGGTTCTTTGTCATCTATGTTTCGCAAATTAACTAACTGCCTTTTGCTTTATTATACCTTCCACCCCACTTCTCTCTGCACATACAAATTCCATTATCACATTCATCAACAATTCCTCCTACTTTTCCAAACAATTTTTACAAGACACAAATATATATCTAAGTATGAATTAAAATTAACTTTTGCATATGTTTGATTATAATTTTGTTAATATGTTCATCTTATATATTCTTAAATTCTCCAAAAGCATTCGTCATTATTTGCATGATTAGAAAACAATTCTTATAAAAACTGTTCTTTCAACCATTTTTTTTCCAATCCAAGATTTTATATGAAACTTTCCATAACTGAAACGACAAATACAAAATATTTGTTGGCGTGTTTTAATTAACATTATCCCTATTTAACCACTACCAAAAAATTGGTGGATTTAATATGGTACGAAGGTGTAAAATTATTGAAGCTTCGTTATTTTCATTTAAAATATGATATTTATAAAAGTAATTCAATAAATATGTTTCCTCTCTCAATTTATAAATATTATACTTCTTATTCAATTTTTTTTTATTTGACTTTTCGACTTCTCGATTATCAAGTTTTTGACAGGAATATTTGTGATTATATTTCAACGTTAAAAACGTTCTCATTCTAAGTAAAAGATATTAGTTCAAGATCAGGATTACGTAATATTTGGTCTTGGGGTGTTCTCCTATTTATATTAGTTGTGTTGGACCTTTGGCTATACGGATAATTAGGTCGGGTCCAATGGAGTCTAATTGCTCTTTAATCATGATTTGTGGGTGTTTAATATGAAATACTCATTAATGACATCGTTAATATTGTATGTTGTTCGGGAGACTATTTGTAATTTGTTGATATGCCGAGATGTCAGTTAGTTTTTGGTACTCAACACTACATCAGTACTCGATGATACATCGATGTACACTATGAGGTCTCATCATCTTAGTACTCGGCAGTACACTATTGGACCTTGTCATCTCGGTATTCAATGTTTACTATGAAGTACTTCTTAATGACATAGTTAATCTTGTATGATGTTCGGGAGGTTGTTTGTGATTTGTCGAGATGCCAAAATGTGATATAGTTCTTGGTAATCAGGTACTCGGAATTACATCGGTACTCGACAGTACACTATATCATCTCGGTACTCGATAATACACTATAGACCTCGTCATCTCTATATTTGGTACTACACTGGCCCCCAGGCCATGCCGCTCTTTGTCAAGGACTCACGGGAGTAAATTTGATCTTGCCTAAAAACACATAAGCGCTTCCCAGATGTCATTCTTGACAGGGATTCACTTGGGTGAATTCAACCTTGACTGAGAAAGTTGCGGTGGTTTCCAAATGTCATTATCAGCAAGGATTCATGGATGAATTCGACCTTGACCGAGAATATTGTCACGCTTTCTAGATGTCTTTCTTGACAGAGATTCACTTGGGTGAATTCAACCTTGGTCGAGAATGTTGTCATATTTTTCAAATGTCGTTCTCGATAGAGATTCACTTGGGTGAATTTGATCTTGCTTGAGAACATTGTCATGCTTTCCATATGTCATTCTCGACAAGGATTTAATTGATTGAATTCGACATTGGTTGAGAACGTTGTAATGTTTTCCATATGTTGTTCTTGTCAGAGATTCACTTGGGTGAATTCGATCTTGGTCGAGAATGTTGTCACGTTTTTCACATGTCTTTCTCAGCAGAAATGCACTTGGGTGAATTCGACCTTGTAGAGAATGTTGTTACGGTTTTTCATATGTTGTTCTCGATAGGGATCTACTTGTGTGAATTCAACCTTGGTCGAGAACACTAAAAGACTTTCTAGATGTCATTCTCGGGAGAGATTCACTTAGGTAAATTCGCCATTGGTCGAGAAAAGTTTGGTGGTCATCAAAATTAACCACTATTTGGACGAAAAGTTTATTGCTTAAAGCATAACAAAAGATATTCAAAATAAGAAACTTAAATTTTCACTTAAAGCAAAATAACACATTCTAACTTAATGCGGGTTAACATTTTTTCAAGTAATTCATTGCTTGAAGCGGTACAAAGACATTCATACTTTTACCTTCCTAAGGTTAATTGTGACAAACCTCACACAAAAGAAACCTAAAAACAATACAATAAATCATTTCTTGGAAACTTGGCTTGTATTGATCTTTTGTTAAATATTTAAACTCAAGTGAACTTTTCTAAGCCTTCTTCGTGAAACTATTTGGTTTCCATTAGAGTCACTTTACACGATTGACTATACCAATCGTTTTGTCGACAAACTTGAACAACTTAAATTAAATCCTCATAAGTTTGAGATTTTTTATTTTTATGGGTCAAGGAGAAGTTGTGAATGGTGGCAAAGAAAAAGGGACTTGTGTTAGGTAGGCTATGACGCTTCCTACCTCTAACCCAATTGGTTGTTTATGTTTAAATTATCCTCCTAGGCAAAGCACGTGCGAGAAAATTGCTGAAGCATAACAATTTTAGCTAATTTTCCAAAGGATCTTTAATGTTGACATATGTTTTTATGAATTATCTTGACAGACGAAGGAAACAAACATTTCATACAACATAGAATAAAAATGAAGACATTTTTATAAAGTATAACATTAACTTTAGTTTGTGTATTTATCTTCTAAGCAAAACTTTACTTATTAGACAAAATGTATTATATTGCCTATTTGAGACGAAACACTCGTGTCTTACATGATCTATGATAAATAAAACCTTATAACCAACACTTATTTAAAATATGAATGTTGGATTTTTTTTCTCTACCAATTTATTATTATCAAAACTTGGATATTAATATTACAATGTAAAATTAAGAATGATATCTTATAAGATTTTGACTCGTCTTTACTTTAATGCATCTACCATACAAGAAAAAAAAATCAATTACTAATTATCCATGTGTCTATTTTTTTATGTTTACTAATATATTTATTTCATGTATATTTACTTTTTATATATTAGGTTTTTTATTTGTTACATTTTTTAAAATAATAAAAAATTTAAAATAATAACTTAGTTTATTACAATTTGAAACTAAATATTTTTTTTCATAAAATATTTTTAAAAAATTGTGTTTCTAGTTATAGACAAACACATGAATTTCTACTATTTTTTATTTAATAAAAATAAAAATATCAGTAATTTTCACAGTTAGAATATCATGAAAATTAATTATCTATTATGCTAATATTAATTACCGTCAAAAGTGATTTTAAATTTTTTATGCTTATATATATATATATATATATTTTATTTGTTTTGGTCCATCTTTTTCAATTAATCATTTGTTTCAAAATTATACATGTTAAGACGTGAAAAAAAAATTATACATGTGATGATCAATACATTAAAGGCATGATTGTAGATTTAAAAAAGATCTTAATAAATTCATTGAGTAAATAAACTAATGATCCAAATTTCAGTTGTCATAATTAAAGCTTTGCTTAATTCTAACATAATAATATTATTAATATAATATGATATAATGTTCAAAATAGTTAACATAATCTAATATATAATATGAGATAATATTGGAATATTTGACAAAACTTATTGGAATCGATTTTTTACAATAAAAATATGTATGCCGACAAAAAAAACAATAAAAATATGTATATATTCATTTAAATAATTTAATTATTTTTTTACTTTAGAATAAATCCTTTCAAAATGGCTCACATGATATACCGAATAAAATTTAAATTAAAAATGATTTAAACGTGATTTTTTTTATCTCTTAGTTTTTTAGTTTTGTTTCTCTTAATAGAAAGCTTATTTATGTACAAATTACATTTGAGATATATGAAATACGTGTTAAATTAAATATCTATTGAGTTTAATTATTAGTTTAAGTTGTTTAATATTTTTAGTTTAAATTCTTATTTTGGAGAGTTTTTTAAGTGGTAATCAATAATGTACTTATTTATTCATTAAGTCTCTAGAAATAAGGTTTTATTTTTTTCTTTTTTCTTTTATTCATTTGATTTTCATTTTAATTTTATGCTCTTGTTGTACTCTTAACACAAAAACTATATATATTTTTGGATAAATTATTTTTGTTCTAAATCCTTCCAATTTTTTTAGATGTTAATTACAAGTATTAAAGAGCAACTCATCACTGAAATATTTTATTGTTTTAGTATGAAATTTTGAACATTATTTCTTTATCATGTTTGTTTTTAAGTAGTTTCTTACTTTTTTACCTTTTTCTCCATATTTACTTATTTGTGCATGTTGGTTTTTAACTAATTTTAATGATAACAAAAATTATTAGGTTAAACTTAATCTTGTACTTTTCACATTTATCCCTGTCCCATTACAAAAGCTTAATCCTTACACGTGAAAATATTATGTTATCTCAACATTTATTATGATCAAATTCCATTTATTAGAACAAATCTACCTTCAATATATACGATCAACTTATGAAACAAGTGGCAAAATAGAGAAAAAAAAAAAAAGATTGGCCCCATAAAGCAAAGTGCATACTCATAATGTTTAACTATTAATATAGTAATATAAATTTCAACCATCTTAAGAACTTACATCATTTACTCATTTATAAAGTACAATTAAATCATAAAAGAAATAACAAAAAAAAATGCAAGTTATCAAGCATTAAATCAATTTTAAATAAATATTCCATATATTTATTGGAGTTTCACATCCTCATACAACACAGTTATTTCAATTATAGCTTGTTATTAGCGTTACACACTAGCCCAGGTCATCATTATTCTTCACAAAAGAAACATAAATTCTATTTTTAATTATATTAATCATACAATATGTTTTTAATTGAAGAATACAATTATTTTATTATATTCCTTTTTCTATCTCTTCTTATTACATATCTTATTTTACAATGAAATTTATGAATACCACATCACATTTAATTTGACGTAGTTCGCAATTTTTTTCATTTATGATAAAAAAGTTATTAGATAAAAACTAATTTTAAAAACAAAAAATAATTCCTTAATTAAATTAAATATTATTTTAGAAATTAAAAATATTAATTTATATTGATTTAGGTAAAATTTGAAAGAATAGAATATTTGATGGATTTAAATGGAAAAAAGAAGTTTGAAAGAGAAGAGAGCGAGGGAGGGCCAGGTGTGTTGTATATAACAAAGCGTTTGGAGGCTAATTCGGTGCCACTCTAACAATCGCTGGCCCTATCAAACACACACGCCTTATTATTAATATTCTTTCTTTACCTTTTACTTTTCGAATCCAAAAAATACCATAAAAACATCCATAATTTTTGGATTCCATTCCCAAAACGAGAGAACAAGAAGAAGGAGAGAGAGATTGGAACGGCGTTTCTCTGTTCCTTCGCCACCCAATAATCACCCACTTCTACCCGTTTCACCTCTACCCTCTCTTCTTTTCTCCGTTTCATTCATCAAGGTACGAATATAAAACGCTGCGTTTTCTTCCCGCCACGCTTCCAACCTTTTTTTTTTAATTTCGTTTCACAAATCAATGCAAGATTCGTCTCTCTCAAATCAAATGTAGCACAACCCCACCTTTCTCTCCATTCACCGTTATTTCAATCGCTTCGTGGATTCTGATGCATTGGGTTGCAGCTCATCATTTTGTGGCCATTATATTATACTAATACCAATGCTTTTTTTTTTTTTTTAAATTTTCTTTCAATAACATTAATCTTGATTTCTGGTGTTCTCTTTTCTATATCCAAACTCAGATCTGCACCGACTTTTGCATTTATTGTACATTACTTCACCGGTAGATTGGTGTCTGAAAAATCAATCGTAACTTACACTGTATTTTTTTTTTCTTCACATTTTTGTGTAACGGGAATTTCCATTTGATGTTGTTGTTGGCCTTATGATTTGAATGTTTACATGTTCCTTTTTGTAACGATGTTTCAACTTTCCATGCAGGCGTAGGAGTATTCACGATGGTTGCAACAGCCGTAACGGCGTCGTTTATCCCTGTTGTGCCTTCGCCGGACTCTGGAAAAGGGAAGCAGACGCAATTGGGTGGTGGCTCTGCGAACCTGAGAGGACTCCAACCGAGAAATGGTTTATGCGGTGGCTTGCAGGTGAAGGCAAACGCGCATGCCCCTCCGAAGGTTAACGACACCGTGAAGGTTGAGGATGATTTGCCATCGTCGTCGTCACTTTCTCATGCTCCGAGGACTTTCATCAACCAGTTACCGGACTGGAGCATGCTTCTCGCCGCCATCACCACAGTCTTCCTAGCCGCGGAGAAGCAGTGGATGATGCTCGATTGGAAGCCGCGCCGCCCCGACATGCTCGTTGACCCCTTTGGGATTGGAAAGATCGTGGAGGACGGGCTTGTGTTCAGGCAGAACTTCTCAATTCGGTCCTACGAAATTGGCGCCGATAAAACCGCGTCTATAGAGACGTTGATGAATCATTTGCAGGTCAGCTCATGAAAAAACAACTTACCAGCTGTGTTTTCCATCAGAATTGGAAACCTGTATGCTAAATATTTGTTTGCATGCATGCTACTAAATCAAACTCCAATTCTAAGTTTTTGTCAAGTTTTATGTCGGCGTTTTTTATTTTATTTTATATTTTTCTTAACAACAGGAGACAGCACTTAATCATGTTAAGACTGCGGGGCTTCTTGGTGATGGCTTTGGCTCCACGCCTGAAATGTGTAAGAAGAACTTGATTTGGGTGGTTACCAAGATGCAGGTTGTGGTTGATCGGTATCCTAAATGGTAAGTTAGTTGGACTTGCCTTTTATAGAGTGAATTGCGAAAGCATCCATGCTCTCAACAGTTGATATCTTCTCTTGTCTGTCATCATCCTTTCTTTGACTTTTCATGATATCTGGTTGAATTTTTTATTTTATTTCTGCAGTTCTGTTACTTATGCATCCTGTTTTTCAAAAGTGAGATAAGAGTTGCGAACTTGGGATTTAATGCGTGTTTGGAATAGATTATGGATCATATTAGAAAATATTTAAAAAAAAAAAAATCTGAAGTTGTTAATAAACTACTTCTGCAATGTGCATGAAATTCTTCCTGGATGGTAATAAATCTAATAAACATAAAGTTTTATACATAAAGAGTTATGGGAAGTTGCCTTACATCTGTTAGACTGGACATGAGAGGGTAATAAACCATGTAGAGATATTTTTACCTTTAGTAGTAAAATTGTATATTTCGCGTAAAAAGATCGGTGCATACACAGGTTTTCAAAAAAAGCAACTTATACCATGTGCTCATCTTTACATTTACTCTGTGGACAATAACTTCTGCTTCTGTTTCATCTGACTCTGAATGAATCTATGTTTGCTTCAGGGGTGATGTTGTTCAAGTCGACACTTGGGTTTCCGCATCAGGGAAGAACGGTATGCGTCGTGACTGGCTTGTACGTGATGCCCAAACGGGTGAAGTCTTGACAAGAGCCTCCAGGTAGATATTCGTTTCAGGAATCCTTTTTTCTGTTGCCTATAGACATGTTTTGAAGTGTTTTTTCTGAATCTGAATATTTCTCTGGTGATTCATCTCTGCTTGTGAAGTTATGTGCTATCATATTTACTTTCTCTTAATAAAATTGTAACATTCAACTTGCTTTTCTCATGCCTTTAGAAATCTGGATAAAGTCAATCAATTGCTTTTCTCATGCCTTTAGAAATCATATAAGATTTTTTGCAGATGAGAATTTCTGAATCCACAAACAGTATTTAATACAATCTGAATTTGCTACGAAGTACAAGTCTTCAACGCATCTGTCTGCTGCACCTTGGTGCTAGGAAATTGTAAGGATTTTCTGATTGGTTGATTTTGATTTTGGTGTTGGACAGTGTTTGGGTCATGATGAATAAAGTGACAAGGAAACTGTCTAAGATTCCCGAAGAAGTCAGGGGAGAGATAGGCACTTATTTTGTGGATTCTGCTCCAGTTGTGGAAGAGGATAAAAGAAAACTATCCAAACTTGATGATTCAGCTAATTTCATTCGCACTGGTTTAAGTGTATGCGAACTCTTTGTGTAATTGCTAACATTGGTTTATTTTCTGAAGTATCTCTGATGTCTTGCAATTGTGTTATGTATCTCTATTTTCAGCCTAGATGGAGTGATCTAGATGTTAACCAGCATGTTAACAATGTGAAGTACATTGGGTGGATTCTGGAGGTAATCAATCTTCTGTTCTTGTATTTTTATTTAATCTGTCCTTGATTTTTTTTCTCTTTTTTTAGCGGGGATTTATTAGTAGAGCTCGTTTGACCTTTTAAAGGCAGGTTCAATGGTGATACTGTTATTATGCAACACCCACAGTGTGCCAAAGCAACTGTCAGTTAGTTCTTTTTAGAGTAAACTGGGTTTGATTCTCAATACTTTCGCAGCCCCATAAAGTGAAAGTCGTAAGGGGATATCAATTTTGTATTATAGTTTTGCCTCGTTATGAAAGTAGTTAATGACAGTTTGTGAAGTGCCTTGAAACCTGATAATGAGATAGTTGAATTGTAAAATGGGACGGTGGATGGGAAAATAGAAAACCACTTTTCCTGGTTTGATCTTTTTGTGTCGTACTTAAGAGTCCTCTTTTTTATCCGTGTGTTTAATTTTAAGGGTAAACAATTGATTTTTATTTGTTTAGTTAGAATTTTGATGGAGCCATTAAACCAAAAATATTATTCTTTCATTACTGCAGAGTGCTCCACAGCCACTTTTGGAGAGTCATGAGTTGTGTGCCATGACTCTGGAGTACAGAAGGGAGTGTGGCAGGAAGAGTGTGCTGGATTCCCTGACTGATATATCTGGTGCTAATGTAGGCAGTTTAGCTGAAGGTGGACTTTTTGAGTGCAAACACTTGCTTCGACTTGAAGATGGTGCTGAAATTGTGAGGGGTAGGACTGAATGGAGGCCAAAATCTGCAAACAACTTTGTTAGTCAGGTTCCATCAGAAAGCACCTGAATATTGATTGGCATAACTGGAGGAGTGGCATAGCATAAAAATCCCTTTCCCACATGCAAATTGGATGAAATTCTTTAGAGCTATGTTTATTTTGATGAGATCTACATGTCTTAAATATATAAAAATTGTGTTACTTGTAAAAAAGGGAAGGGGGAAAGTTGAATTCCATTTGGTTTTGGTTTATGGTTATGCTACTCTTAGGTGTCATCAATATTTAATTGTTCGTCAAAATGGCTAAGCCTGTACATTAGTATAATTTTTTACCTTTCCCTTATAAGAAAGATGCAACGTTCCTCGTGAACATACCTAAACAAATAAATGTATCTATAGGTTGCAGGCTGACTTGGGTCAGATTCTAGCATGGACTTCGTATGACACTTGCTATCACACTCCACTCCCTCTTTCTTCCCCTTTTCTTTTTAATTCTAAAATTTTCTAGGATTCTTAATTAATAAAATCAAGTACGTATTTATGATGATATAAAAATCGAACAAAAATGGTAAACAAATTCTTTTTTTACGTACAAATTAAAAAGGAAGATAAAAAAAGAAATGGAAGGAATAAGATAGTTTAATGTTGTTTTTTAAATTATTCCGTGGTAGTATCTTAAATAAATGTTAGTCTTATTCAATTGGATCAAAATTTTCAGTTTTCTAAAATCCGGAGACTAAAATAGTTGGAAAACAAAACAGGTTGATCAAAATCGTGGACAATCGATAATCGAGGAACCAAATTATATTTGGTTAATTTTTGTGATATATTACATTTTTTTTTCATTTTTTAAGCAGATTTTAATATTATTATAATTGCTACATGTTCATCCACAAAGCATTAAAATACGGAAGCGGATATGGAATTAGGATTGACAAATTGGACTCAATTACTCAACAATTAGTATTTACACTTTTATTTACCCATTTAGTATTTTTTTATTTATTTTATTTTCCTATCTAACATCTTTTTATTTTTATTTCCCTATCTAGTACCATTTCAAAAGTGAAAAATTAAAAAAATAAATATTTTTAATGTTTAAAATAGTTATTAATGAATAAAAAATGAGTTTTTACAAAATAAATTAAAAAAGTTTATTTTAATTTTTTTTAAATGAAGAAAATAAAAAATTAAACCCTACAACAACATAAAATGCTACCTACACCCCTTATTATACTAAAGGCACCTTATCCTAGCCTATATTTGCTATTTGGACCCTTAAAGTGAGCCTAAATTATTTACAAACATATTCTATTTTTTAATTAAGAAGACCAAAAGGAACTTCTGATATTCAGGTTTATAACTTCTTCTTCTTTTGCTGATTCTTTCTCAAGGTTTGGTGGGGTCAGACTTTGTATCTTGAGATTATTGACCCTCTTGGAAAGTGCTTGTTGTGTCCTTAGTTATCTGTCAGTTTGTATCAAACTTCTTCCTTGATCAAACCATGTATCAATGTGTTTTTAACATCTATTTGTTACAACTTCATTTTATTGAATTCAACAAATGGGAATAGAATATGAATTCCATCTAACTTAGCATATTGAGCACAAATTTCAATAAAATTTATACACTTTCACTACAAAATATTTTATTTTAAGAGAGGTTTATTAGCTGGGTTCCAATAACCTCTCTTAAAATAAGTGTTTAATGGAATTTTTTAAATCCCTAACAAGCTTAAGTCGTTTAAAAGTTTTATTATTTCCTTCTTTATTTCTATTTTTATTTTTAAAAGTTTTAATTTTAACGAGGGTTTCAAAACCGCCGGAAAGTGATTATTTTTCAGGAGTTCGTAGAAACCGCCGATAATCAGTTAACGACGTTGGATCTTTCGGTGGAAAAGTAAACCGCGGATAACACACTTAACGGGGGTTAAAACCGCCAGTAACGCCAAATATAATCCCCGTTAAAAAAAAATTGTAGTACTTCTACTCTGCAAATTATTCGCCTAGCTCTAAAATATCTTATCAGACTTACAATAATTAAATCTCACATAAACGAATTTTAGCATTAAATGTTCTAAAATTGTAGATTATATGGACCTTAGATCTTTAAAAATCTTTTAAGTAAAATTCCTTCATCACTTTCGAGTCAAGCTTTCTTAAACTTTTCTTAATATTGAGAATGAAACATTAAACTCCAAAAGGATGAAAATAAAATATATTAAAGTTTCAATCTTTCCACAACTCATATCAGTATTTTTTTTATTAATAATATAATGTTAGTTTTGTTTTGTAAATAACAGGCCGTACTAATTACTTATGCTCAAAGGTATTTAGGACATGAATTTGCATCAAGTATCGTTCAAATAATTTATTGTAACAAATTATTTGTTCTCTCGATAACACCATTTTTATAATGTGTTATTGGAGTTGAAAACTACTGTTGATATCATAGTTTAGCAAAAGGTTTGAAAGTTTTCATTTTTAAATTCACATTTATGGACAATTTTGATAGAAACAATTGATAAATTCTTTTAGTTTTGGGCAATTTTACATAATACAATTTATATTAAATTATTTTTAGAATTTTATAGAATACAATTTATAATGTTAATTTTTTTCTTTCACATTTTGATATTTTAAATTTTTTTGATTGCATTTTAAAATATATTTTTTTTTTATTAATTACATTAATCTAATTGCATATTTTATAATTTCATATTATATCATCTTATTTATTTAATTTTTTTTTTTTCATTCATGAAGCTAATTTTTTTTTTATAAAGTTTCCATGTTAGGAATCACTATGCAATTTGACATCTTAGTTATCCTGACACCTCAGGTAACAATCACATGAAAAAATATTATTAAAAAAAGAAAAAAATAAAGAAAATACAATAAAATAATGAGAGGGCTAGACCAAAACCCATATGTTAACAAAAGCGATAAGACTATACCTATTTATAAAGAATTCTAAGAACAGACTAGATGAAACCCTATTATACCAGTGAAATGATTCTCTATGAATAAATCCTAAATTAGTCAACTTATCAACGCACACATTCTCTTCACGAAAAATATGAGTAACCATAAACCTGATTTCTCCATAATAATTAAGACAAATATTTCATTGATTACGAAACATCCACGGAACAATAGTCCTAGCAATAAATGCAACACAAACCAAGACATAATCACATTCAAGCCATACATTAGTAAGTCCCATATTTTTATTTCCTCAAATCATATATAACTCCATAAAACTCAGCAACCAAAGTAGCCTAAACACAAAGAAATGCAGAGAAACTCCCAATAAACTCCCCCATACTCCCAATAAGTAGCTAGACCAAGATATCTCCTAGTAGCCCCATCAATGTTAATTTTAACCCACCCTAGTGAAGGGAACTCCCATTTAACGGGAAGAGGACGAAGATACAAGTATTAATACCAAAAAAATGACACTGAAATCCAACATATCATTCTTCATTCATGAAGATGCTTAGAACTTCAAATTTTCATTTCTTTATAGAGTGGAATGTTCATTGCTATAATAAAATTAATTACCCAATATGTCAACATTAATTACATTAAAATTGATTTTATATATATATATATATATTATTTATTTATTCATTTAAATTTTTTATCTTATCATTTTTATTTCAATATTATACATATAAAGACATGAAATTTTTTGCACATGTGACTAGGGATGACAAATGAATTGGTTTTGCTGGAATTGTTTGAATCTTTCAAATTTTAACGAGGTGTACTTGTATAGACAAAGTGGACATAGACAATACATGTGATTGATGGTAACAATTGTTGCAGTGTCGGTCGCTCGATTTCCTTGCTCTTCAATGCTCCACTTCAGACTTTAAAGCTCTCACTCTCCTTAATTCCTTAGCACTCGATCAAGGTTGATATGCAAAAGGTACTCCGAGGATCAACTAAGTACTCTGTGTAAAGAGTATATAATGAGAACTGATTAAAAACGTACCTTACTCCATTGTAGAGGGTTTATTTATAGCATTGAGCCATGGGCCATCTGAAGGATGGGTCGAATCTAACATGTATCAGTGTTATTTGATTTTTAGGGTGGTTACCTTGATTTCTTCATTACCCAGATTTCATGGGATGTGACCCTGATTCTTAGGGAGTCTCCACAACTGCCTTAACTACTATTTAGTATAACTATGTTTTAAATATGCTTTTGACCGATCGGTCACCGAGGCCGAGTGTCATGCTCGTTAGGTATCTGACCGATACATGAGGGATCCCCACATTGATTGTGTATGAATATGTATGTATATGGGTATGGATAATACTCAATTTTTTAAATTGGGTAAGTGAACAGGGATGAGTGTGTACATATATCTTGCATCCCCATCCTCATACTCATCCCAATACACATCCATATCATCATAATTATCTTTGTTTTAAATTATTTAAACACCTTTAATTTATTAGGTAAACTAAAAAAAAGTTAGTATTAACTTTTCTTTAATTCTTAGTTTCGTAACTTATTTTTGGACCATACATTTAATTATTTTTTACTTTTTTCTATAATTATTTATTATTTGATAAACCCTTATTAAGTTATTATTTGATATAGGGGGTGGGTGCTAGTGTACATGTGTTTTCGATGGAGATGAATTTTTACTTTGGAGATAAGGATGAGATAGTTAATCTCGTACCAATCTTATCCGATTGCCATCCCTACATGTGACCACAAAAAATAATAATTAAATAATAATAATAAAAAATAAAAAAAAAATAAAAAAAAATAAAAAATATATATATATATATATATATATATATATATATTTGGAACTTTAAAAAAATAATTTAGTAATATAATGGTATGACATTTTAGTTGTCCAAGTAAAGCTTTACTTAATGGCGACATAATAATATTATAAAAAAATAATTGTATATTAATATTAAAAAAAATCATATAATAAAATACGTGATAATATTAGAATATTTTTTAGAACTACTATGAAGAATATATATATATATATATATATATATATATATATTTAATAATTTTCTATCACTTTATAATGAAGTTTTTCAAAATGTTCAGAATGAAGTTTTTCAAATTTTTTACCATAATATAATACATGGTATTGAAAATATTATAATAACTTTTAAAATTGGCTAAAGTATGTCACTAATTATGAGAATTTTATTTATTTATTTATTTATATTATTTAATTATGTTATAATGTTTTAAGCTAATGTTGTAATTAAAAAAATTCTTTATAATTTTATTCTATGTTATATAAAATACTTTCATCTTTACACCTATCAAAAAAATTTCACAAAGCACAAGTCAATATTAAAGATCTCTTGAAAGACGTGCTAAAGCTATTTAGGTCAATGCACATTTTAACACATCTCATATAAACTCTAGAAATGTTATTTGTCTCGTTTGGTCAAAGACTTTCAATTTTGTTGAAAGCTCTATGATTGAGACCTAATAAGTCATGTCAACTAATATGCATGTGCCACCTCATGTCGTTTGGAGTAACCCATGTGCTTCTCCCACTAACTTCTCAAATCAAGGAACAAACCATGCATCTTTTTCTTAATTCATGTGACATGTTTAGTTAAAAATTAACTTAAGTACTAATCATAGGATTAGTTAGTCTTAATTAGTTTTATGAATGTACTTAGGATTCTAAACATTCAACACACAAGTGTCTTTTCTACATCCTAGGTCGTGACATATATCTATAAATAAGAGTCACTCACTTTTTGAAAATCACTTTTAAAGATTGAATGAAATTTCTCCTTATGAGTAATCTGAGAGTCTTGAGAGTTTTTTTTTTCTCTTGCTTTGATTTTTATCTTGAAAAACCTTTTCGAGTGGTGAATCCTCATGACAATTATCCTTTAAGAATTCTTTTGAAGGTGACATGTTCTATCAATCTCTTTTCTCAATCCATTTTTTATTTTCTTTTATTACTTGTTCTTTTTTCTATATGGGTTTTCACATGTCGCAAATTTGACTCACCATGAACACATGCTTTTGCAAGCTATGTGAGTTCTTTCATGGAGTTTTGAGTTTCCAAACACCTATTAAGTTGATCAAGATCCTATCATTCTTCATTCTTTTAAGCATCAGATCAAAAGGTAGACAATCTTGTAGGTTGTTGCAGGTAGAATAAATTGTTCTATATGGTGTAAGTTAGGTGGACCAAGTCACAATTGAATTGAGATACTTAGACTACTATATCTTAAGAAAAAGTTGTGCCCTAACTAGTAGTTATAACTTTTGGTCTAGTGGTAAGCTCTTGATCTAACAATTGGTATCAGAGCCAATGTCACAAGTTTAATTTCTAGGAGGGAAATTATTGAGGGGGAGATTGGTGCTAGTGACATCAATTGTCTCTGTCTCATGACGTAGGATAGATGAGTTAAGTCACAATTGATCTGTTGCACTTGGACTCTTGTGCTCTATGTAGAAAGATATAAACATTGACTAATAGCTATAACTTTTGGTCTCGTGGTATATGTTCAATCTAACATAGATGTGCAATGTAACATCAGAGTCATCTACTACAATCCGTTGATCTCTAGCTCTTCATGTAACCCTCACTTCTTCATAAATTCTTTGTACTTGGGTCATGTGATGCTTAACTAAAGCGACTTAAGTTGATTCACATTTAACACTCATTAAATTTACCAAATTGATTTCTATCATCAAAATCTTGGATGACTTGTTTTTAATAATGTATACTTGCACCTAGTTCTCTATATCTTAACAAAATGACCTCATTTAGAATTTTACTCTTTAAAATCTACTAGAATTTTTTTTCTCACTTTTTTAATAGCTAGCCCGTACACTTATAGGTATCAAAAAGATAATGTAACAAATAAACACATTAATGTTCTCTAATAAAAAAAATAATCTTATAGTTCAGGAAATAAAATTTTCAATAAATATTACATATAGATTAAATTAAACAATTCCATTAATAAAATAAAGTTGAAAAAAATAAAAATGAAGAGACTAAAGTCGCTAAGTAGAAAATGAAAAGTAGAAGTGGGGTTGAGAAGCGGTGTAGCGAAGTAACATGTCGCATCGCTTGTCCTCTTCAATATATGAATTGGTCATGGAAATTCCCAGATAGGGTCTCACCTCTCTCTATTCTCCGAATCAACCATAAACAAATCTCACGTTTTCAACGTCAAACACTCTTTCTTTTTCTTCACCACCCAACAAATCAAATTCTCTCTCTCTCCCTATAATGCTTCTTACTCAATCCTATGGAAATTGGCATACACTTTCTTTGACTATTTCTCCCTCTCTTCTTCCCAATTTTTTCTTTCCCAAACAAATCAGGTTGGTCGTTTCTTCTTCAATCTCAATTACCACCTTTAAAGATTTTTAAATTCTTTCATCTACTGATTTCTATGTTATCTCTTCTTTAGAAGTCTCTTTTAACTATTTTCTTGATGAATAAAATTGTCTGGTATTGGTCACGTAAGGTTCAAGGATTGTGCAATGCTTTAATGCTTCCTCAAGTTCCTTGTAGTTTCTTTAACTTAGACCCCGATCTTGGGTTTTACCATCCACTGTTGCTTCAACTGCAAAGTTTTTAAATTTGTATTAATTTACTGTTAGTTGATTCCTGCTCTTTTCGTTTTTATTTAATACTTGTTCAGATGAACTTCATCTGGCTTTAACATAATGAAAATCATCCTTATCTATTGACTTCTGCAAAGAAGCCTTAGATCTGGTTAGAATTTGTTGCTCTTTGTAGTTCTTTGGAAGATGCCCCGAATGCATTTTTCGAATTACTGTTTATTATATCGACACATATTGTGCAAAGAGTGATGTTTTCCTATTGATTTTGTCTAGATTGGTTGTGCTTTTGTATTCTTTCTTTACAGGATTTTTGTTCATTTTTTTCTTTAGTTTATCCTTTTGTACTTGGTTTAATCGAAAAATTGGTCCTAGTTGCGCTATGAACTCTCATACGCGGGTCTTAGTTTGCTTTTTTGTTGAATGATTGCACATTTTCGGGTGCTCTTCTGGTTCATTTCATCAATAAAAGGAGTGCGTATGATTTCGGTTGAGTGAGAAACTCATGCTGGTGTTCTGTCTGCTAGGTTTGCTGCATTGCCACCATGTTAAAGCAAATTCTTAGCAAATTGCCTAAGAAGGTGCCAAAATCTGACACCTCAGATTCGGCCCAGAGTGATTCTGGGAGTGCTACTACTTTTGCAAATGTCTTTCAGTGTACAAATGTTGGGGTTGCCATTTCAAACAAATTAAATGCTGTTAAGCGGGTATCATCAGCGGTATTTCCAGCAAGCTTGAGTGCTGGAGTGGAAGCAGTTGATCCCCATGTATCTTTTAAAGATGTTTCAAATATACAGAAGCACAACCTGTTTATCAGTAAGTTGAATCTTTGCTGCAGTGTTTATAATATAAATTATCCTGATAAGAATTGCAAAGAGGAAGATGTTAAACACCAAACATTAGTAGAGCTTGTTGATTTTGTTTCTTCTGGATCTGCAAAGTTCACAGAACCATCAATAGCTGCAATGTGTAAAATGTGTGCAAGTAACTTGTTCAGGGTTTTCCCACCTAAGTTTCGTGCTAGTGCTAGTGCTAGTGGTGGAGAAACAGAAGATGAAGAGCTAATGTTTGATCCTTCCTGGTCTAACCTGAAAATTGTTTATGATCTACTCCTTCAATTCATAAATTATAATGCGCTTGATCAAAAGGTGGCAAAATTGCATATTGATAATGCTTTCATTGTTAGATTGCTTGACCTTTTTGATTCTGAGGACCCTAGAGAAAGAGATTGCCTGAAAACAATTCTGCATAGAATCTATGGGAAATTCATGGTACACAGGCCTTTCATACGGAAATGTGTCAGCGATATCATCTATCGTTTTGTTTTTGAGACGGAACGTCATAATGGAATTGCTGAGTTGCTGGAGATTTTTGGGAGTGTAATTTGTGGGTTTGCGTTGCCATTGAAGGAGGAGCACAAAATGTTTTTGTGTAGGGTTTTAATACCTTTACACAAACCTAAATCTGTTAGTAGTTATCATCAGCAGTTAACATATTGTGTTGTACAGTTCATTGATAAGGATCCAACACTGGCAAGCACAGTGATAACAGGGCTCCTGAAGTACTGGCCAGTAACAAATAGCCAAAAGGAGTTGATGTTCATAAGTGAGTTGGAAGAGATTTTGGATGCGACAATCATGACTGAATTTCAGAAGGTTATGGTCCCACTGTTCAGACGAATAGCTTGCTGTCTTAATAGCTATCATTACCAGGTAATTTCAGTTAATCTGCTGCTTTTTTAGCTTCATTTTCTTTTGAAAGAGTAAGCTTTTGTCGATTCAAAACTTAATACATATTCCTTTCACCTTATTGAGAGAACTTCCGCGTAAAATAGTAAGAAATTGGATTCTGCTTCTAAATACGATTATGTTGTGAATCCTTTTTTCTGGCTCTTTTGATATTAATTAGTTTTTCTGATATACTTGGATATATACATTGATGTAGCCTTGGTGTCATGCAATGCAATTTCTAGTTACAATTTACATGGTTTCAGAGCTGTGATGGGAATGTTGTGTTGGATGAGTGTACATATCAGACAAGATAGGATTAAGCGTAATGCATTAAATAGAAAAGTGTCTAGAAACAATCTCACCTTGGATGATTTGGACATGTCAAGTGTGTGGAAGAAACTGTAGAAGCAAACTACTGGAAAAATCCTTTAAGAAGGGTTTAGAGATCAATGACTTCTTCTATAAACGTGATATATACAATGGTTTGTTTGATCGATGCAACCGATTCCACCTTGCAGTAAAAGACTAGATTGTTGCATTGTTTTGGTGATGATAACTGTGATGAAACACTGTCCGGCCATATATTCTTCAACAAACTTTTTCTGATACCCTCTTTATTATTAGTTAAAATTTATCATAAATTACAAAAATCATGAATGGATCTCATTGAATACGGAGTGAGATCTAGACAACACAGTTTTTTTATTTTCAATAAAATTTTCAACCTTAATAAAAGTGTATTAGAGGGCATGTTATTAGTATTTCTATTATGAAGAACATCTATAAGTGTACTTATTCACATCTTTGTTCAGGTGGCTGAACGTGCTCATTTGCTATGGAACAACGAACACATCTTCGATATTGTCTCCCAAAACCGGCAGGTGATTCTGCCTCTTGTGTTCACAGCACTTGTGCATAACACCCAATATCACTGGAACCGAGCAGTGCTCAACCACACCGAGAACATGAGGAAGATGCTGTCTCAGATGGATGAGGAACTGGTGTTTGCCTGCCAACATAAGTTGGAGGAGGAAGATTCAAGGTCAAGCGCCGCAGCTGAGCGGCGAAGAGTAACATGGGAGCGTCTTGAAGCTGCTGCCATTGCCAATGTCCAACCTATAGCTGTAGTGGGTGATGTTTTAGCATCTCCTGCATGTTCTGTGGCATGCTAGTTAACAATGCTAGTGTGAATGTTCGAATTACTTAGCAACATGGTTCTTGCGTTTTGCCATGTTTTAAGATGCATTTGCAATGCCATTTAGGTTTGTAAATCCTAAATCCTAGAGGTTTGGCTTCAAAATTGTTTAGAGCGTGTTGCTTGTGTTGTGGGAATTGAAGGGTATTTGTTGGTGGTGTCGGTGCAGTCACGCATGCAATTATTTGCTGTGTCAGCACCACCCACTTCTTACTACCTAATGACCTGGCTGGCCCCCACTTTTATTATGCAGTGAGGAAGACGTTGTACCAGAATCGATGTGGTGCCATACGCTAAAGCTATGTATGTAGATGTCTGTATAATACAGCCTTTCTACTGGAGATACCAAATCAAACATACGTATGTGCTGTGTTCCATTCTATCGTTTTGGGAAAACTAGTAACCGTACTGTAGATGATTTTCTTAGTTTGATTTTCATGTATGGTAGGAATTTTGTAGTGTGGACGAATTAGAAAAAAAATGTTTCAAATATAGTTTCTAGAGTAATAATTTTGAAAGTTAATATTTTCATTATAATTCTACTTCTCGATCCTTTTTCTCTGATGCCCTCTTCATAATCTCGTATGTAAAGGATGCATGGTAATCTTATCAGAGAACTATGAAGATGCTCATAATAGATTTCTAGAAAGATACTAGTTACGAACAATCTGTTTTAAAAAATCGCCACTATCGTTATTTGAGATTCTTTCGTACAACTGGATTTTTATTTATTGGACACAACAAATCCTCTAAAGGAAAACATTGTATACACAAGACCTCTTTTTAGGAAAACATTCTATACACAAGACCTGAGAATGATGATAATAGACTATTAGAACTAGTTATTGACAATTTGTTTTAAAAAAATTGTTTTTGATGAAGCAACTCATCCATGCTATATCAACTATGAAAAATAGGAAATCACAACAAGAGAAAGTTGAATTGTGTTAATTTAAATTTTTTTCGCAAATATCCTTTAAAAGATGATGTTCAAACGATATTTCAATCAGATGGTTACTCTATCGTCTAATGTACTATGTCTGACACAACAAGCTAATTTCAATTGATGTTTTTAATATCTTTGACTAATAATCAAATTGTGATTCTTGTGTATGCTAGATTACACCTAATGCAAGTTTGACCTACACTAATTTGTTAAAAAACGAATTTTGAAAGATAATTTTTTTCATAAATATTTTTCTAAAGGTTTTGTTCGTATCTTCAACATCTCATAAATTATGGTAAGACAAACTTATTTGGAAGGTTGTTTTATCCTTAGATATTTTAGTCTAACTAGTCATATCAAAAGCAGATTTTACATCTCAAATGAATGACTTGATTAACATATTTTACTGTGTTTCTTTATTGAGTGATCAATTCATATTTCTTGTGTTTGACCAATCAATACAAATGCAAATCAAATACTTAGTTTTAACATGCTTTGATAAAAAAACTTAGATTTGTATTCTCACAATAACTCTCATTCTTGAGTTAGTGTAGATGATTATAACATGCAAAATGAAGGAGACAAGGAAGAGAGAAAATACTCATAATAATTTATCCTGGTTTGTTTGTTGCAATAGACTACATCCAATTCGTGACTAACAAACCAAGTTCAACCAGACAGGCTAATTCTGTGAAGTAAACTAGAGTATTTTTAGGTCTCGTAGTCACTCTTGGCTAATCCCTTAAGTATTTTTTCCCAGACCACTATTATCTTAATGAGTATTCTTTCCTAAGTCACTTCTGGCTCAACCAGTATTCTTTCAAAGTCACTCATGGCTCAACGAGTATTCTTTCAAAGTCACTCATGGCTCAACAAGTATTCTTTCCCTAGCCACTACTGGCTCAATGAGTATTCTTTCCCAAATCACTTCTGACTCAATGAGTATTCTTTCCCAAATCTTAGTAGCAATTTGGCATGGTATATCTCCAACTCTCTCTCTTCTTCTTGATGGTAAACATTGTATAGGCACTCAAAGAAGAAATTTTTGAGAGTTCGTTTATATTCGTTTAGCTCATTTATATCCGTTGAACAACTTCAATTATTCTGATGATTTTTCTTCATCAAGCTTAAAAAACTTGATGTATTTAATGCATTTTGTCCTTTTAGAGAGAGAGAGATTGAAGGTGAATAACAAAAACAAGGCAAGCTAAGCAATTCAAGTTAATCAAGTGATCTTCTAATCTAGTTGTTAGAGAGTGTAATCTATTGGATTGAGTGTTATTGTAATTCTTCATAAAAATGAACCTAATTTATTATTATTAAAAGGAAATAATTTAAAAACTGAAAATGAAGCATATGGAAAACACATTCACTTTAGAATAAAGTTATAAATGTATGTACAAAATATGTGTCATCATGGTTGCAGTTCAAACAATACTCAGTGAGATAGTCATAAGTGATTGTTGTCTAAACAATACTGTGTATTATCTAGGAGTGGCTGAGATCTGAATAATACTCGGGTTTCTTTTTGTTAGGAGTAGTTAAGTATTCAAACAATAATTGTACTTTTTATTGAACATGATGCTTTGATGTCTCCAAATCCAAGTGGATTGCTTGAAGACCCTGTTGCTGGTTGAGTGTGTGTGTCTTGTGTAGTTTAAATTTGTTAATCCACTCAAAGTTTGATCCAAGGTTGGTTGATTCAAGTTCTTTTGAAAAAGAGATGTTTTCTAAAGACAGTGGAAAATCAACCTGTTGAAATTTCAATTCAATCGGTTGCTTTACACTTAGAGTATTTTGAAAAGAATTTGAAAAGGCTTGAATTTGGTTGACTTTGCTGTCAAGACAATTCAACCGATTGTTTCGTGTTTTCAATTGGTTAATTTTTTGAAAATCTTAATAGAATTCCGTTGATTTTGAAGTTGATTTAATCTGTTTTAATTGATTTAAAATTGTTTTGACCCTTGCATTAAATGCTTTTAACAACTGTTTGGAATATAAATAAGTAGTTATACGCTCCTGGTTGTTATTGATTCAAGATAACACTTTCAAATCAATTTTTCTGAGATTGCTTCAAGCTTTTGATATTTTCTAAGAGTGGAATAGGATTGTGATGTATCAAGTTTGTTTTTATCTTTGATCATTCCCAGGTGTATTCCGTTCTCTTTCATTTGATTATTGTATTTCTGTAAAGACTAGTGTAGTGCATATTCAAAAGATGTTCTGAAATCTGTGGTGTTTTGCCAAAGGTGGTGTGTGTTCTTGAAGGGTTCAAGATCACCACTTTGGTGTGTGTTGTGTAATCAAAGTTTTTGATTGCCTAGTGAATTCTCAGTGGTTAGCTGAGGATTGGATGTAGCATTTGGTTAAGAGTGAACCAGTATAAATATCTTGTGTGAATCTTTCTATCTCTTTTAAAACTGTTTTTGCTTTGTTTTTAACACTGTTGATAAAAACAACCTATTATTTCGCAAAAACAACCGGTTGATTTTCTGGAATCACATTAAAAACAGTTTTGAAATTGGCTGAATAGATTTATACTTCATTAATTCCTCATTGGCTTTCAATCTACCTTCAACATTTGCGAAAATCTTTCATAAACAATTCAACCCCCCCCCCCCCCCCCCCCC
>Ga0123342_1000564_pt1 | contig 58928 bp, 32 predicted proteins | sample Turbeawhitnodule_FD_89960 | JGI IMG/M metagenome (GOLD analysis project Ga0123342, IMG submission 89960) | Root nodule microbial communities of legume samples collected from Mexico - Turtle bean Mexico white nodule | ecosystem: Host-associated > Plants > Roots > Nodule | place: Mexico: Nepantla... | reverse complement strand
GTATTACATTACCGTCAAACATGATCCATACACAATTATCCAATTTTTTGTTCCTTAAAACTAACACTCTTAGAAAATTATGTATCAAATTAATTTTTAACATTACATAACTTACTAAAAAAAATAAAAAATTATGACGTGGCAAAAGTCGTGTCAAGTTGGCACGACTTCAGTATGACAGGGCAGAAGTCGTGTCAAGTTGGCACGACTTCAGTATGACAGGGCAGAAGTCGTGCCAAGTTGGCACGACTTCAGTATGACATGGCAGAAGTTGTGCTTAATTGGGACGACTTCTACATATGAAGTCGTGCCGAATTGGCACGACTTGCCTAAATTTGTAATTTTTGTTAAACGAACCCCATTTTGGTAAAAACAAAAAAAATAACCCATCATAGTTAAAAAACCTCAAATCAACAGAATAAAAAATAAAAATAGATAAAAAGTTTAGGTTATTGGACTTGATTAGATTATTTTTTGTTAAATCAAGCTGTTTAGTTTTATTTAGTGTTGGTGTATAGGAATCCAACCAAACTGAATATAAAATTATATTGTAATTGTTTGGCATTTTTCATGTTTGCATAAGATTATTATGAACCATAATAATACCTGTTATTATTTTTAGGTTAGATATTGAGTATTTAAAAGTTTACACTGTCTTTTAATTAAGTATTAAAAAGGTTCAAATTAAAAATTAGCATCTAAGGTATGACTTATTTTTTATCTGAATTTTTTATAAGTATTTTAATTAATAAATTAGTTTACCGATATTACATGTTAAGTTACACATAGTCAGTGTCACCTGGAATGTTAAAGTAAGATTAATGTGTTACTTAATGTTCTATGTTATCAGACTATGTCACAAAAACTAACTTCAAAAACAAATATTATTTTGAAGTACTAATTTTTAATTTTAACTTTAATAGATAGGTAAAAAACAGAAATATATATACACTCAAGAAGTCTATTTCGTCTCATTTAATATTTTTTATTAATCTTCTTTCTTTCTTATATTTTTACTTTTTTTCTTCATCTTGAAACCTTTCATGTTGTTGTCACAAAATAACATTTGTCTTTCATATTATAACAGAATCAATTAATATACTGATGTAACACATCAAGTAACACATCAACTATCACTTTAACATAAGAGGTGACTTGTCACTTAACATGTCACAGTTATAAATAAATTATGTTAATTAACATGTCATATTTGTAAACAAATTTCGTTAATTAGCATTATAAAATATTAACATAAAAGACATATTTTATTTTGAAATACTAATTTTTAATTTTAATCTTTTTAAGATCGATTCAAAAGATAGTTTACACTTTCAAGTAATGACATTTAGTCGTGTTTTATTTTGTATTTTATCTGAATTACGTGGAGAAGTCATTACTCTTTTTTTCTTATCACTTTGCTTCTTTATGTTAGTTTCTAATAGTTTTTTTTACAATGGGAAATAAATCGATTAGAGTAGTATGCATGCATTTCTCTGTTATTTTTATTATTATTTGATAACATGACGTTAATAATAGTCAAGAATGAAACACACTCTTCATAATAGTTGGGGACGAAAATATATATATATATATATATATATATATATATATATATTTCATAAATGATTATTTATTATTATTATTTTTAATCATTGTGAAAATGATTTAAAATAGAAGTAATTTATATCATGAAATGAGTGAATAAAGAGAAGCTCTCATTTTCCGCCTACTTTTCTATAAACAAACATCTGATAACCAATTTTAATGATAAAATATTGTATTAAAATGATAAAAATAAATAACATAAAATTTTAAAATAATATAATAATATAATTTTTTATTGAATATTTGTATAAAATATGGAAGTATTTATTTAGTACGAGAGACGTATACTTTGATACCTGTGTTATCTCATTTTACTGGATACATGAGAGACGTATACTTTGATACCTGTGTTATCTAATTTTACTGGATACATAATAAAGTGTATTTGGAACTGAACGAGGCACATTACTCCGAATCGGTGATTAACCAACTAGGTGAACTGGTTACCTTAAATATCAAATAAAAGATATATGACAAATATGGTAACATTCTACAAAATTAAATAAAACATCTTTATAAATCGGGTAACACACTATAAATAAGATAACATCCTATAAATCCAGATAAGATCCCTATAATTTTAAGAACTATGAAATAAATCAGCTAACATATTATATTAGAGATACGCATCAATTACAATGCTATAAACAAGATAACCTACTACTAAACATTATAATCTTGCTATACAAGGCGCTTCTATCAATACATCATATACTTATATACAAAGTATTTACTTAATTATCAGATAATCTTTTATAAGTTATTAACTACACTCCTATGTTTGGATGAACATGTTAGAGGTAATAAATATGAATCTTTCCACTTTTATATATCAACACAGTTATTATTCCTTTTTCCTATTTATAGTTTTACTTTTGTGAGCGTAAATATTTGATGATTACGCATGATATCTTATGTTTTTGTTCGTACCAGGTAAATTTGGGGAAAATATCTTGTTTCTCACTGTGTCCAAAACTTCTAGTTTGAAGACAATTGTGCAGTCGCTGTTTCTTCAACACTACAGGTTTGTCATTCCACACTTGAAAATTTCGTCGGAGGAGATTATGAATAGTCCCATGATATTGGTCATGTTTGGCCTAACTCAGAATCCCTCATCGAGGCATTCAAGGTTCACGGGTTGTCAGATTATAAAATTTTGGTGACTTCTCGATTTAATGTTGAAGGATTTGAAGCTTCATGCCACATGGAGCCTCTTTGTTTTGAAGACTCGGTTAGGTTCTTTTTCCTACATTTTCATACTAAACAAAACATTAATCTTTTCAATGCTGGAATGCACATATAAAATATTTAATATCTATTCATCCACTTTTATTCTCTTGAAAGAATAAATAAAGAAGCATGTTGTAAAGAAGGTGAATATGACTCTTCATGAAGCTCTAAGAACAAACTTTTTGGATACTATTTCAAAGTATCTCAAAAGTATCTTAAAATGGTTAAATACAAAATATAAGATACATTTTGCACATGTATTTAGAAGTATTTGAATAGGAATGGTATCTGACATGAGTATGATTAGGGAGAGTACAAAAACATGACTAGAAGGAGTATTCCACTTTCAGGAAATATAGCATGAAAAACTCCTTCATGACACAAATTTGTAACTAAACAAGAATCAAAAAGAGATTAACCTTGTGCTCACTTCACCCAATCTTTTGCCAAATTCAGACAGCACAACAGACTGATTTTCCTGAAAGAAAAGTAAGAAGAAAAATACATGTAACACTCATCGATGTGGTTAAAGATTATACAGAAAACATACACAATCTTCCGATTTATGATAAGTATTGAATACTAATAATGCAACAAGCTAGTGATAGCTATGAAAGAACTATACTCTTCTATTACTTTCCATAAGGGCTAGCGATGGTCCACTGCATTCCAGTGCTTGCAAGCAAAGAATCTCAAGGACAACGATTGTTATACTTACGCGACAATCTGCAAAAAAATTAATCGATTTGAGGAGCATGACTTGGATTTGTGTATTGAAATCACCAATGTTTTATAATCTGACATTCGAAATTCAAATTTCCCAACAAGAGCTTCTCTCTGCACGTGGATCTGGAGTGCCCTTTCTGTTTCAAAGCGATGAAGATGCAGGTTTTGGATCTGATGCCCTTGTTGAGAAATTTAAATTCCAGATGTCAGACTATAAAATTTCGATGACTTCAAGGTTGCTTTTCCCAGATGTGGCACCTGATGCATACCATCCTTCTACAGTAACTACAACATTAAATACTTCGGATGTTTTGTTTTTTTTTTGTTTTTCTTTTCTGCTGTGGGGTGGACGTGCAGAAGTGATGCACATGGACCAGTTTTAATGCTACAGTTCAATGTATCAATCATTTCATGAGTGGTCAACATGAAAGATCCAACTTGTTTCTCTCTACTTATTTAGTAATTCTTTGTTAGAGATATTTTATAAAAAAAAGTGTAAGTCAATTTATATTTCTTTATATCATAAAATTACATTGAAAAAACACCCGATTTTTATGAGAAGATGTTTTTCCTCTCACTAGAATCAAATTTGAGAATTTTCAATTTTTGTTTAATTTAAAATGTTGAAACAAACGCATGAATTTTTTCTTTCAATAAGTAAGGTTTCAAAGCTTTATTCTTATGTCAAAGTTTGTGGTGTTATGTTTGAGACTACAAAATCAAACAAATACATTATTCCGATTAATGATAAAGACTAAATTAAAAAATATAAAGATTTTAAACACTTAATGGAACAATTTTTTTAATAAGAATTCACTTAAAAAAACTGAAATTTAAGAGGTACTTAAAACTTAATTATATTGTTTTTTTATATGATAGCATGTAAGGAATAACGATGCAGGTAACAATGTCAATTGAGAAATCAGATGTGAAAGACACAATTGAAAAATATAAAAAATTTGAATACCCAATAAAATATTTTTTTAATAAAAACTTAATTAAAAATAATCAAATTTATGAGAAAGTTAAAACTTAATTAAGTGGTGATTAAAAAGGAAAGTTAGTGTCTCAATTTGTTGTATTTTTTTAAAAATTAGTTTTTGAAAAGTATTTTTCAGGAATGTTATAAAGTTTTAACACTTAGAAAATTTATTTTTCAGAATGGGAAAACTTCTGATATTTCTAAAACTTGCTTAATGTTAAAATTTTAACAATTTTGAAAAGTATTTTTAGATGAATTAAAATTTTAATACTTTAGAAAAGTTGAGTGTGTGATGCAACAATGTCAGAACTTAAATGATGTTATCCATGTAGCTGTCAGAACTGGAAGCAACGTCCCAAGAAGTCTTGATACGAACATTTATCCCTCATCCTAAACCTTACAACCAAAGAGGACAATCTAAAGTACCAAGTGTTTCACAATAGCTTCCAATATGGAATTCGTAAGTTCACCTCTTGTTGATATTAATGAATCATTGGTGTGGAGATCAGTTGAAACCTACATATATCACAACAAAAGAAAAAGCTCAAATAAGGGACAGCAGTTTCATTGCACCGCCAAAGACAAAGTATGTGTGAATTGATCAATTATCATGAACAACGAAAGTTGTAAGAATGTAGTATCGACTACATGGTGAAGTTTGTTGGTGGTAATGAAAAGAGAAGATGAAGTGTACCAATGCTGAAGTCTCCCTTATTCATGCATAATTTCTTTCACGGTCTCTTTTCATGTATATCATAACCTTAATACTATTAAAATAGGAAGAGATAATAAACATATACGACATAAATATATTCATAAACATCTTCTTAAGTATTAAAATTAGAATTTAAATATTTTGTAAGATTTAAATACAATTCCTTCACTTTCTATTTAATACTTTATTTTGAGGAATTAGAAGTTTGTTATTTGAGTTTATATGAAAGCTATAAAGCTATTCAATAAATTATTATATGCCAAGACAAAAGAATCACGCGATGAGACCAATGATTATGCTAAAATATGTTACATAATTAATCAATGTACACTCATAAGAAATGTGCCGAAGCTTATCTGCTCCATAAAAAGACAGAGAAGGTGCCCCTTGTGAAGTTCGTAGTTCTGTGCGACTGTTAAAAACTAGAAACTCCTCCAGCTTTTGCATAGTTACGAAACAAAGCACTTTGTGAGTTAAAAAAGCATGAGCATAGATATAATCAAATTTATGATAGTGATGATGATTGTGTATCTACCTTGCAAGAAGTCGTTAGATGTGTCCATTCCAAGGTTTATTTTATTGCGAACTGGATTTCGGTATGACATCACACCACATTTGTCAGCAACCCAATTAGAACGAAAAATTCGAGGGCAGAAGTTTAAATTCTAAGATATAAACGTACTTTATAAACGTTCAGAAGTGAGCAAACTTACATGGAAATACATAACACTTGGCAACAAAAGTAGGGCTATTATGGACACTTTTATTCGAGATACATAAAATACTCACGGCCATTGGTAAACCATTTAAGTTAACATCAACTTGAGGTACCTTTCTGACTTTAGGATTGGGAAGCATAGCTTCAAATGTTTCCTTCCATGAATCAGACCAGGTCCTAGGTGTTAGTTATGAGCTTATTGAATGAAGCCAGTTTAGGTTAACATCAACTTGAGGAACCTCCACCTTCAGATTAGGAAGCATAGCTTCGAATGATTCCCATGAGGCAGCTGTCTCCTCATCGCATACCACTACCTTTAAATTCTCAAGATTGGTTATTGAGTATGGCAATTCACACCTTGCACAGCTTGTCATATTGAGATTTCTGAGATTACATAGATTACCAATGTCCTCTGGTAAATTTGGAAGGCTTATGCAGTTTGAGATGTCAAGAAGTCTTAGCTTAGAAAGCTTTTGAATAGATTCTGGGATCTCTTCCAAGTCAGTACATGAGCTTAGGTTCAGGAGTTCCAAATTCAACAACTGTCCAATTTCTCGGGGCAGAGAACAAAGTTTGTGGCAGTTAGTAATACTGAGCTTCTTTAGTGGGGTAATGTCACAGATCCCATCAGGCAGTCTCACCATATCCTTGCAATAGTCAATGTTCAAATCTAATAAACTTGGAAATAAATCTGAAACTAGGATGGTACCATTTTCAAAAGCCTGGTTTATGTTACTACACATGTAGAGGGATAATTTTTTAAGATTTTTCAATGCGCCCAAGTGAGGAACAGAAATCCGCTCTAGTCTGATTCTTTTCAGGTTCGGTACAGAACCTAGTAGTTTGAAATTGTCCAGTTCAGAATGAAGAAAACCATAATTTGTCATGATAAGAACTTTTAGTTTAATCATTTTCTCCATGAACTCGGGAAAGGAGTACTTCTTAGTTTGAAGATTTAAAATCAGAACTTCTGCTTGGGATGGTTTTATGTCGGACCAATATGAACCACAGGTTTCATCTGCAAAAACAACCCATATGATGTCAGTCGGGGAAAAGTAATCAGTGGCAAATCAATGCTACTTTCTTATTAGCAGTTTTACCATTTAAAAGTATACACTTTAAAAACGTCATAACTAACCAGTTGATATCGACAATGTGCGGGCTGAGACCTGTTGAAGAGTCTGTTTAACACGCCATCCGCGATATTTTCGCAATAAGCGAGAAATCAGGCCTTCTTTCTTTTCCCCAAACCACCTTTCACTTTGATTTTCATTTATGCCAGTAATAATTCTTTTTCTCTGTTCAATTGGTTTCCGGTTGTTCTGATAAATTGCAAGATCTCTTAGAAGATCATGGAGGACGACAAAGTGGTTATTGTAGTAGTAATTGTCTGAGTCACTTGTATTTCTCCTGGTAAATGTGCAGAAAAAAAAATCTTTAGTAAAAGGAGAAATTATCCCACAAGATTATATGTAATACATGCTCTCTATTAGATAGATAAATTACGAATTTCGACTTCTGACTTCAGAATGAGTTAAAAAAATATAGAGTTCGTGATGTGCGAAGATTACATTCACTCCAAGAGAAATGGTCATTTTGATCTATTTATAAGTTACTAATTGATTCTTGCATGAACTACACATGCTATTGAATTATTTGTTTCAGAATATAATTCACCTTATATATATATATATATATTAAGTGGCTCGGAAGAGAAAATAACTAGTCATCTTACCTTGCTACTAAAACATTAGCCAGATTCATGGAGTCTAATTTTTTTATGATTTCCATTGCCTCTATGCCATCATCATCTAATTTGTACAATTCTGCCCACATGTCAATGAGAGCAGGAAGAGGAATTCTTTGATCTTCAGGAAATAACCCAAGGTCCATGAAGCACTCCTTGGTGTTGGGGTTATCTTCCAAAATATCCAAGAGCTTTTGGAAGCATGTAATTAATTCAGTACTAGAATCAAGTATAGAATGACCTTGTGACAACTCTTCAACCGTCTTTTGCCACAACTCAATAGACTGATGACTCAGTGACCTACCAATCACTTTAATGGCAAGCGGTAGACCCTTGCAATATCTCACAACCTGCATTTCAGTGCAAGCAAATAAGGTTAGTAAACAAAAGGTCGTACCTAGGTAATCTACCATATTATTGTTTATGGGGGTTAAAACACAGATTTCTACTCTCTAACTCAACAATAAGTTTTACTTTAATTGCAAGTAGTTATGTTCCTATCTTGAGATGCCTACTTCAAGACTTGAAGTGAATGACTTCAGACAAGAAGGGAAGTTACAGATTACACACCCATGTGCCAGAAAGTAAAGATTACGCACCTTTTGGACAATTTCTTCATTAGGAATACTTAAACTGCATTTTGAACTGCTTTCTTCCAAGAGAGCATGGTGACGGAAAAGGGTCATTGCATCTTCATGAGCAAGTGGTTTCAAGATAAATTGGGTGCTAAATTTAGGAAATGCAATCCTTGAAATCACCAAAATTTTATAATCAGACATCTGGAATTTAAACTTCTCAACAAGGGCTTCTGAGCCGGGCCAAACATCATCCAGGACCAACAACAGTGGACTTCCCTCAATTTTCCTCATCAAAACTTCCAACCGTTTAATTGCATCTTCGTCACTTACAAACTCAGGCACGTGGTAGCCACAATGTTCAAATAATCTCTCTACGATATTCTTCAAATTAGGCGTTTGGGAGAAGGTGAAAAACAAAATATTGTCCTTGAATTTACCTGGTGAAGGCAAAGAGATCTGTCAGCCCACAGCATTTGTTTTGATGTCTTGAACAAACAAAAACAATAATTTACTAAATGAACATCGAACAACAGAAAAGAAAATAAATTAACACAGGTCAAAAGAAAATGCTTCTCTAATCTGTTAAAGCAGTATTGCAAAGAATATGATGTTCTTATTGATGTAAAGACGTATCAATCTATCATAGGATATCAGTATACAGAAAGTATGAACTCTGCTTTAAACTGCTCTACATCTCAGAAATAGGGATTCAAAACATTTTGCATGCCACAATTTTCATCTGTTACATATAAACTTCCATAGATGTTTGCAACTTTCAAACAAAATTTTTTCATCCATCTTCTACTATCTTTAGTGGAAGTTTAATAGTTTATGACAGAGAATTGTATGTATGAGATAGAGGATATATAAGTGAATTTATGAAAGCATTGATTAGGGGATAACTATCATTGTAAACAAATTTTCAGAGAACTTTTTTTCGTCTGTCTTTTACTATGAGATAGAGGAGACCTATAAATGAAGTTATGGAGAATTGGTTAGGGGATAACTATCACTCTAAACAATTTTCATTACGAGCATAGATGAAATTAAGAAGAATTGGTTAGGGACCTATAAATGAAGTTATGAAGAATTAGCCAGCCAATTTTCAGGCATCAGAGGACCAAAGAAGAATGAGCCCTTACCCTTGATTTCTTCCTCCTTACATAGCTTTGTAGCCAAGGTTGTTTTACCTGATCCACCCATACCAGACAGCAAAACGGTGGACACACCTTCCTCAAGAAGCTCCATCTTCAACTTGCTCAACAGTGGACCGAAGCCAACAGTAAATTCTGGGTTTTCAGGAACACCAAAAGGACACTTAATTGGTGTTCCAGATCCTTTAAGTTTCTGCTCAAAATTCTCTATATCAAGAAGCTCAATAATCTCTCTCACCTTGTACAGTGCATTTTTTATATCCTTAACTTGCTTGTCATCCGCAGTAAGCGAATCGTTCTTATCATGCAAAATTCCCTCCCCGTAGGGTGAAAACCAAGATAGAAATTTGGTCCACCATAAGCTCCGGGAGCAGGAATTGCACACAATCTCTTCCCCTGCATCTTTTTCTTTGATAAGAGTGATGATTTCTTCTCTGGGTGGATTCAAGTGTTCATTGTATTGCTTTATCTCCTGCACCACTAGAGTCATATTCATTAGGGTTGACCTCAGTATTCTCTTGGTTCTTTTGTTCTTTCTACCTTTTTCAACTATGTCCATGACCATTCTCATAGCATCTTGAAATCTTGTCAAAATAACAAGTTGTTTGGTCTCTCCCATGACAGGCAATCTGTTGCCTCCTTCCTCTGTTCAATCAAACAAGGAACAAGCTGTGAAAGACATAGAAAGTCAGTGTTGTTGCACAAAATTGAGATTTTAGAACAAAATGAGTATATATATATATATTCTGTGACATCAAAGACTAAAAAAATCACCTGTGCCTTTGAGAAAATTGCTCAAACCTCCTATGCGTCTTGTGTCCTTCTTCTTGTGGCTAATTTAATTTGCAATTTGGAGCGAAGCAACGGTAAGTGGGTTGCTATTGAAATTGAAAAGATTAAAATTCGGAACGCGCGAACGGCAGTATTTATTAACATCAATCAAGAAGCAAGATTTGGAATCTACGTTGAGTTCTTCGCGTTTGTTTCCAGTGACTTTCGTCATTTTAATATTCTAATACGCGGATACTTTAATGAGATAAATTTAGGTTGTTCAGTAAAAAAAAATATAATAAAAAAAGAATCTTTTGTTTGATTTACGGGGAATGAGAGAGAAAAAGTATACAAACAAAACTTCATAAATTCACAAGTCCCACTGATTAAAAAATCTGTGAGCTCGGTTAATTTTTTACAGTTCATATTCTTTGTTTCACTTTCTTACCTGTTTTTTTCTTATTCTTCAAAGTTCCAAACCAAGTGGGAGTGAATCATGTGGAAAAGGTCCTTTGATTGAAGTAGGAGGCAAAGAAAAATGATAAATTATATAATTTTCTATATCAATTAATATCTAGAAGAAGATGTTACCAAATACCAATTCCCATACATTAATACGTCACAGTCAAGCATTTAATTTGACAGAAATTACAGAGTTAGACAGAGGAAGCTGTCCAAGATACTTAAAACGCAATAATCCAGTATTTTAGCGTTTTAAACGTACGTTCCTGCCGCAAAAGGTGGAGCGCGTGTAAGATGGACAAATTATTCAATGAAAAAGAAAACAAACAATTATTTTCTCTTCTATATATGCGTTGTCAACGTACTTTCGGGGGAAATTTCATAGGAAACACAACATATATGACTTTCTGCGAAAAGTGGTGGAAACGTTATACTAACAACCACTAGACGTGATTTCTCAACTTAATTTTTACGAATGTATTCAACTTTCGACCAACAAAAAATAAACACCTTATTAACTTGTAATACGAAGTAGACTTTAAGTTAAATTGACTATATATTATGGGTGGTCCGATAGCAGTCGATATGAAGTGACATAATAGGTTCAACACAAACAATCACTAGGATAGGCTCGAAATGACTCTGATACTATAATACGAAGTGGACTTTAAGCCTAACTCAACCCCATAAAACCAACATATAAGGTTGAGATTTGCACCCAGTTATATACAATGAAATACTCTAGTCGATGTATCTCCACATTTCGTTTCTTCAAATCAGTATATTGTTTTTTAAATAAAAGATGAATTAAAAAAGTAGAGAATGGAACCTGAAGAGATGTTGTGCGATTGGTAAGCGTGAAGATAAAGAAGCGAATGGGTGGAGAGAGTGAGCGATGAAGCATGGTTGAAGGGAAATGGGAGAAGCAGAAGAAAAGCTACGATGGAAGAAGCTGAAGAAACAGAGAGAAGAGGAAGTTAAGAGTAGAAGGAGATTCAGTTTTTCTTCTCCGCTTTTCAACAAATCACACTTCTTCATTCTTCTCTTCTTCCTCTTCTTTCGTCATTGCAAACCATACCGTCAACGACGCCGTTTATTTTAATAAATGACAATAAAACATTTGTTTGTGTGAAAAGAGTTTACCGAAAACTGAACATTACTCAGTTGTAAAAATATTTTTTTTATTCATTTTTGCACCGCCACTTGATTTTTTTTTTCTTAAATTGTGTGACTTTGGAATTATACACTCAAAAGATATTCTGAAACCCCTAAATAACAAGTAAAAAAAAAAAATATTATTGTAAAATGGATAGAAGTAAAAGTCATACCCGGAAAAGAGTTGTCCTTAGACATGAATGCACTTCACATCATCTGCATTCAGAAAAAACGACTCATTGATGGAAGAGACTCATCTTTTACAGTATTGAAGAATTCTGTAATATTCCCAGTTGCTCTTGTTGCAGAGCCTTCCAGCCATTGGTGTGTGATACTATCTTGTTCCAATGTGAAGTCCTAAAAACACAAATTCAGAAAGGTTATAATTGAAGATACATACAACAAAATCAGAATGATGAACTACACTAAATAATCCAATGAAAGTAATCAGACGTATTCTCAGATACGACAAATTAAACATTGTCACTGTTCATGTCATCACAAACAACCATCACAACTAATTCCTATTGAAAATATCACTTGAAAATAAAGAAGACACATTAAAAATATAGAGATAAAAAAAGATGTACGAAGAAACAGGAAAAAATTGTGTATAGTTTACTGTTTTTTTATTCGTGGGCTAATGCTCCATTCTTTTTATATGGGTTTCCTTTTCATGATGTGTGGGTTTGTACTTTTTTTTTCAACTCCTCACCATGGCAATTGCTTCCTGGACCATATCATTTATGACATTCACTCAACATAAAATTTAAAACCCAATATTGTCCTTGATTTTATTTTTCTTACGGATGTACAAATCTGAAATGATTCGAAATCTGGAAGGTAATTTTTGTATTTTATTTAAGCTTTCAGATGGTTATATCCAAAAGTGAGTTATGAGTTTCAGATTTTCATATCTATAATAATGTGTTGTAAATGATGCTGATGATTGAGATCTGGAATTCATCTCATTTATGTTTACTTATGGATCTTGACAACTAGAAGGTCATTTATGCTATTCAGGTAAGCTTCCAAATAATAAAATCTAAAAATGACATATTACTTTTATAATTTAACTTACAAATATAAATATTTAAAAAACAAAATTTTTAAAGAACAAAATGGACATTTCACATAATATTATTGACTCCCTCACCATCTCCATTATTACCCATTCCTTTTCCAGTGCATATATATTTTCCTATATTTGTTTTCAGTGCAAAGTTAATAGAAAGGAAGACAAATTGGAAAAAAAAAATACAAATTAGACTTGCACACGTTAGTATTAGGTTCTTTAAGATTGGATACTAATTCAACATTGTATCAAAATTAAATTCATACTTTTTAACTTAAAACTTTTAAAATGAAAAGAATAAATTTTATTAGAACTTAATTATAAATGTAATTTATTTTTGCATATTGTCTTGTTAAAAGAGTTTTTAATTAATTGACATGAGATTGTCATAGTTAGCTATGGGTAAGCTAACACATCAATAATGTTTAAAGAAGGGAATATGACTTAGTTGTAGTAATATAATCCTTGGAGCCCGGAGACCTAGATGTAGCTACAAAGAGTATAATTTGTATTAAGAAAATAATACTTTCACATCTCTAAATAAAATACAACTCATTTTAATAATATAATATTATGTATAAGAATACTTTAAGTTAAAAAGTAAAACAAATATAATTAGAATATTATTGTTTTGAATTATTAAGAGAGTGGTTTTTGTTTGGTGAGTATCAAAATACACCATTTACTTGTGAGTGGTTCAAAATAATTCTTTAATTCTATAAATGAATTATTTGGGAGAAACAAGATAAATATAACGACAAAAATTAAATTTTGTAATGTATAATTGGAGAATTACATATTATAAATATTGTATTAAATTTTGTAGTGAGATCAGCTAAAAAATTTTAAGATATGTTTGAATTTAAAACAGTTTAAAGAAGATACTTTAATTTTAATTTAAAGAACATATTTTAGATTATGAACTAAATTTATTTTGCAGTTAAAAAAAATAATTAATTAAGTTTGTGGATTTTTCTTCTTCTTTTATATATTATTCGTTTCTACCGAATAATTTATCATTTAAAAACCAAAGCAAATATGGATGATGAAAAAAAGATAAACTAATTAAAATTAAAATCTACACGCGAAAGAAACATAATATGAAGGTTGTCAGTGACAGTTACCAAAGTAAAACTCAAACCTTAACACTAAACATAATACGTAGGATTCATTCGCAAACATTAACACTTTACATAATATGGAGGCAGTAAACCTAAACAACAACAATTCCCTCGCCCTATTTTTCCTTGGACAGATCATATGAGATTTTTTGACAAAACAGAATATTGTCCCTTCGCCATTGACTAACATAGATAAAGAAGTTTCCTATTCCATAATCCATTGTGCAAACCTAGCCATATTTTATTCCCTTTACTTTCTGGTGTGATTAACCACAACTTGCAGATATAAATGACAGCTGCATGCAACAGGTATTAGGAGTGAATTGCATGAAGCCAATTCAAGTTAACATCAAGTTGAGGAATATCTATATTTAGATAGGGAAGCATGTGCTTGAAAGGTTCCCATGAAGCAGCCGTCTCTTCATCACATACCACTTTCCTTAAATTCTTAAGATTTACGATTGAGGGTGGCAATTCACACCTTGCACAACTTGTCATGTACAGATTTCCAAGATTACATAGATTGCCAAAGTCCTCTGGTAAATTACGAAGGCCAATGCAGTTTGAGATGTCCATATGTCTTAGATTCGAAAGTCTTACTATAGAATTTGGTATCCCTTCCAAATCAGTACAAGAACTCAGCCTTAGGAGTTTCAAATTCACCAAGTTTCCAATTTCTTGAGGCAATTCAGAAAGCTTATGGCAATTACTAATACTGAGCATCTTCAAGGAGGTGATATCACACAGCCCCTCAGGCAGTCCAATCATATCTTTGCTGTAGTCAATATTCAAGTCCTCCAGATTTGGAAAAGCATCTGAAATTAGCATGTTACTGTTTCCGAAAGCCTGTCTTGTATCACACATGTAGAGGGATAACTTTTTAAGATTCTTTATTATGACAAAGGAAGGAATACAAATCTTCTCTAGCCTGATTCGTTTTAGGTTGTTTAGTGAGCCAAGTAGCTCAAAATTGATCATTTCACAAGGACGGAAACCATACTTTATGACTATCAGAACTTTTAGTATACTCATTTTTTTCAGTAACTTTGGAAAGGAGTACTGATTAGTTCGTAGGTTTAAAACCAGAATCTCAGCTTGAACTGGTAGTAGGTTGGACCAATATGAAGTGAAAGTTTCATCTGCAAAAGTAACCCATATGGTGTTAATAGTAGAAGAGTAACAAATGGTAGATAGGGGTTCTTTCTTTACCATCTTTAGTTTGCAAGTAAATGTCTATACTTCAGAGAAAGGTATAACTAACCGGTTGATATAGACAATGTCCGAGTACGAATCTGTTGGGGTTTTGGTTCAATAAGCCACCCTTCAGGTTTATTTTCATCCATGTCAATCATCAGTCTTTTTCTCTGTTCAGTTTGTTCTTGAGTGCTTTCATAAATGGCCAAGTCTCTTAGAATATCATGAAGGATGACAAAACGGCTATTGTAGTAGTAACTATCTGTGTCATTTGTATTTTTCCTGATACAATAGCAGAAATTAGGTTCTCTCACAAGATTAAAAAAATGATCTCTATACATGAATGATTACTCACAAATATCTACTTCTGATCTCAAAGCAGTTCATACCAAGAAATGCAGAGTTACATAAAGCAAGAGGCTTAAATTCTCAAATTAATCGGTAACTGTGGAATAATTGGTAAGGAATCAACTTCTCCTTTCATGAGCTAACAAGCTATTGAATTATTTGGTGTATATAGAGTATATTAGGATGAAATAGTTGAGGAGAAATATAAGTAGTCATTGACTGTACCTTGTTACTAAGACATTAGCCAAATTCATGGAGTCCAATTTGTTTACAATGGCCATTACTTCTATGCCATTATTATCTAGTCCATACAACTCTGCCCAGATATCAACGAGAGCAGCAAGAGGAATTCTTTGGTCTTCAGGAAATAAAGCCAAGTCCATGAAGCACTCTTTGATGATGGAATTATCTTCCAAGACATCTAAGATCTTTTGTAGGGAAGTAAGTAAATCAATGTTGGAATCAAGTATCGAATGACCTTGAGACAATTCCTCCACCATCTTTTGCCAAAATTCATAAGGTCGATTACTTAGTGATCTACCAATAACTTTAATGGCAAGCGGTAAACCCTTGCAATGACTCACCACCTGCATTTCAAATGCAAGTAAGTATAGGTTTTAGGTGCGCAAGCTGCAAGTGTTCAAGAATGGAGTTACTTGTGTAAAGTCAAAAAGAAGAAACAAGCACCTTTTGGACAAGATCTTCGTCAGGAATAATTGAACTGCTATTTTTCAAGAGAGCATGGTGACGAAAAAGGGTTATTGCATCTTCATGAGCAAGCGGTTTTAAGATGAATGGAGTACCAAATCTAGGAAATGCAACTCTTGAAGTAACCAGAATTTTATAATTTGATATCTGAACTTTAAATTTCTCAACTATGGCTTCTGAGCCAGGCCAGACATCATCCAGAACCAACAACATAGGACTTGCATCAGTTTTCCTTAGCAAAAGTCCCAATTGATAAACTGCATCTTCATTGCTTTGAAACTCTGGCACTTGGTCTTCACTATGTTCAAATACTCTTTCTACAATAATCTTCAATTTAGGAGCCTTAGAGAAGGTGATGAATAATATATTTCCCTTAAATTTACCTAGAGAAACCACAAACATCAGTGAGCCCGAGAATTCTTTCTAGAGTAGTCTTAAACTGTGCATGCATTATAACAAATAAATTACCACATTTATTATTTTACGAAAAGAAAATATGAACGCAAAAGAAAATAGCTAGTACTCATGATCAAAGAAAATGCTTCTATATGAATATGCAAAACTAGACATTACTATCAGTACTGCGTAAGATTGAACTCAGATGTTTCTACACTACAGAAATATATAGGGAAATAGAGGATTCTGCTTGAAATTAATTTCACGCATTGTAAAGCATTCATTTATTCTTGAATAACATCTGAAGTTTTTCAATTTTTCAATATATTTGAATTTCTTGTTAGTTTCTGAGTTCATCCTAAAGAAGAACGATTTGCTCATATATCGCAGTAGAGAACTAAGAAGAGTTATGGCTTACTCATGACTTGTTGGTCCCAACAAAGTTTTGTAGCCAGAGTGGTTTTCCCAGATCCTCCAAAACCAGTCAACACAATGATGGACACAGATTCATGGAGAAGTTCCATCTTCAACTTGCTAAATGGTACATCCAATCCAACAGTGAATTCATGCTTTTCAGGAACACCAAAAGGACGCTTCATTGGTTGTGCCAACTCTTCCAAGAATAACCAACTTTTTGAGTCCTTTCAATCAAACAAAGTTCAGTTGTGAGAATTAAGCAGAGAATCTCAGCTGTTGCATGAAAGAGATATTTGTATTTCCTTACAAAGTTGGCTTAAATTTCAATGTATAATCTAATGTTTTCTTAAATTATATAGTTAATAAATTAAACATATTTTAAGTTTTTAAATATATTTGAATTTATTTAATTTATTTAAAAGTTCACGTATTAACCCATCACTATTGAACTTAATATTCTAATAAGGTAACATTCCAAAATTTAATATTTATTTTAATTTAAATCTTTGAAATATTCCAAATTTTCTTTTATTTCAATATTTTTGTTAATAGTTTCATGATAATGAATCATATCAATATTTATCATTGTTGAACACTTACTCATATTTATGGATAAATTTGTATATATATTTTACGTAGCAAACAAATTGTAATTTTTTTTTATGAAAGGATCAACACAAAAGAAAAAAAATAGTTTCAACTGCAGGGACTGTAGTTTTATTTTAACTTTCATTAATTATTATAAATTATACTATTTATATTAAAATTTCTATTTTTATATTTTATAAATATTATATTTTAGTATATTAATTTAAAATTTTATACCTCGCAAACATGTTTAATTTACCAAAACAATGTGAAAAAAAATCAAATTGTATTTTTAGAAGAAATTTAAATTAAAAAAAAATATCGCCATTTCTAAATTAAAATTTAATTAATTTTAAAAAGAAAATGTATTTTATAAAAACAGATTTATATCACAATTCTTTGTTTATTTTAAATTAAAAATATATTTTATATACTCTAAATATTTGTTTATAATATCATATAAAGAAAACTTTATAGTGCCTAGGATTCCTGTAAGTTTGAAATGAAAAAAAAAAAACAAAGAGTTGAGGAAAAGTAATTAATGTAAAACTGTTTGGGGCACTATCCGAATTCCATTATTGACATAAACAATATATTGTCAGACTTTATAATTATTTTTAAACCAAATAAAATGAGTCTAAAACAAGGTTTTAGGACACTAACTAATGATGATATTCATTAAAATAAAATATTACATTGAAAGGTGAACCAGAAGAGTGTAGAGTGTATGTTGGAATGAAGTTAAAGATATAGTATTATTGTAGTAAAGAAATGCCATTTATTTACAACTACAGAAGTATGCACCTTAATTTGAAACACAAGAGCGATTCTTCCTATGGATTTGTTCTCCTGTTAGAGGACCTTCTTGCTGATGAAAGCTACAACTTAGTTCTTCTACAAAGATTGTTAGAACCCAAAGCAGATATTTATAGTCATGCACCTTGGACCATAATTTTGTAATTCTACGCGTCTTTTGCTCTTTCTTTGTTACCACCATCAGATATAAAATGATAAAACCAAAGATCATTTGTTTGCATAAATATTCATCGTTTTATGCAGACTACTTACAAGGAAAATTTCATTCATAGTATATGTAGAATAATGAAAGTTATTACATTTACTGTTGTTAAGTATAAATTAACATCATAGCTTTTTGTCAGCTTCTGCAAATACATTCCTTGTTTCCTAAGAATGAAATTTCGTGAAAAAGAAGAAAAATATACTTGTTAATGTTTAGAACAGAAGTAGGAAATAAATAACCTTTTCTTTTTCTGTCACGTATAAACATTCTGTTTAGGTATGATTAAAAAATAATCATAACACCTATTTAGAAATTTAAAATTAATATAGAAAGGAATTTGAAAAGGTCCATCAGCACGTTGTGGATATATACAAAAATTCGAAGTAGAATTTCTGAAAATAAATATAGTAAGAATTCTCAGTCAAATACGTGTTTGTGCTGATTTGTCTAAAAAAAAATTCCTACCCATGAACTTCTCAACTATATCCTTCACAGTGTACACATTCGGAAACTTGTGTCTTGGAAACACCATGGGGAATTGTTATATTCCCACTTCCTGGGAAATAGTTTGGAATTAGGATGTTAGAAAACTCATTCCTGAGAGCGTTTTCATTGAACTTGCAATGCATGCATGGTTTCGAGAGTACGCAGTTTAAACATATGACTATTACAAGCGAACATCAACTTCCAATAAAAAAAGGAAAATTTCATAAGAAACATATCAAAAGATAAAGCTCATCAGTCTTCATGCAATTGAAGAGTTCATCCATGTCTTTCACTGCGTTGTTACGTGATAGATTGGTTGGAAATAGATTGCGTATTATTGCAGATGTTAGTTTTGTTATATATACCAACAAAACTAACATCTCCGGTATGTAAATTGAAACTACTTTACTTCTTTTAAATATAGAAATTACATGTATAAAAATAATTAATTTACAGTATATATTTTAAACAAATCTGACTTATAAAAATTAGTTGTTGTAAAGCTTATTCTTATTTTTTCATTATCACATTTTTTTTATCAGCAAATAATAAATAAAATAAAATGAGGTACTTTAGGTTACCTAACCCTTATACACAAAACGAAAACAAATTTCCTTGCACCTAACCTGTCAAGGATCCACCAGACCTTACATGACAATATTCAAAATCACATATAAAAAACAAGATACAGAGTCCCCAAATACATCAACCAAATAGTGAAGCACACTTTCAAAACAGACACAAAATCCAACAACTAAAGAAAATCTTTACCAACAGTCTAACCTACATCAAACTAATTGTCAAAGACAACAACCGATCCTGCGATAAGAGAACATAACTAGAAAGACCTGCACAAAACACAAACAACTTCCAATCTCAACCCAAGACAAACACATCAATCCATCACTGCCAAGAAAAACTGCACAGAACACACCACAACTTCAAAACCTGGGTACAAACATTAAATAAGAAACACCAAATATCAATCTTTCAAATACCTCATACAACATTGAGGTTCCAAACACCAGTCAGAGTAAGAGAAAACAACCAACCTTTCTTTTACCGTGATCTAATACCAAGTTTTCTTTTGTATTAAAGTAAAAACCTCCACTAGGTGTACCCATCCATTCTCAAAAAACAACCTCATTCCTGTGATTCCAAATTTCACTTACAATACCTACCCAAATGTCCCCCAACACCTGATAATAGCATGTTTCAAACCTATTGGTTTAAATATCTTAAAATGCATTTGTGCATCACAATGTAAAATAATGACTAAATTAATAATGAGAATCCTTAACAATGATATACTATTTTTAAAAGTGTTTGAATATTACAAGGAAGAATATTATTCTTAACAACTTTTATGTATGAAAAAAAGGCAAAATTTTCTTATATTGAATAAAAAAACTCTAATATACTCTAACCCATGTACAAACAAAAAGTATGAATAACAAAAAAAATACATTATAAAAATACATTTCTATCAGGTTGATAAATAAACTTACACAATTATCCCCCTCAAAAGAGTATCAAATTTAGCTCCATACCTCCAATATAAATATAACTATAATGTACACAATTCTGGCCTCAAAAGAAATTACTTCCGCTAACAAGGAAAAAAGCTCTTTAGTGCTTTCGCTTGTATAATTAATTTCTACGTGGATATAAAGTTATTAGAAAGATTTTTAAAATTTGTTGGCTAAAAAAATCTGTATTTGTGTAATAAAAGCTGTGAAAAGCACTTCTAACTCAGTAGAAACGAAAGATTACTAATGCCAAGGATATTTGGTGGAAATAAGAAAGCTTATCTTAGTTTAACATGCATGCATGCATGGCTTATACATATTTATTCCTCTTTTTTCTGTAGTAACACTATTTACTCTGCATTAAATGTTCAATCTGTTAATTCAGGAGCTTTTCATTTTGTTCGAAATCACTCTTCTCTTTTGATAGGCTATGCGCTTTATAAGCCATACTTAATGAAATTGCTTTGTCTGTAAAATAATATAAGAATGCAAGTTTATACATTAGACTGAACAAAATAAAAAAGAAGGTTTGAAGAAAATGAGAAGGGTTACCCTCATATACAGATAACGTGTAAGATTGTAGCATTTTTATAAAGGAAAACAATGAACTCACGCTTCTGCTGTTGCAGTTGCATTAGTTGCTTCAGCTGGAGGCAACTCCAGAAAGTTGATTGACAACAACAAAACACATATATTATGGATAATATACATAACACATTCATATCCGTAACCAATAAGCTACACTTGTCAAACACACACGCACACACAATATATATATATATATATATATATATATATATATATATATATAAAAGTTGGTTGAACTAATCAAACCAAACTATGCAGACTCAACTTCAATTTTTTTTATTGATCTGATTAGTTCATTAAACAAGTTTAATGACTCTTCTATCGAATCCAGGTTTAAACCATATTTAAATTGCTTGCATTTATTAGTTCACAAGACTAAAATAATACATTGTGGCTAAATTTAAGTGCCAAAAGTTTCATATGAGTTCAGTTTTCATGACTTTGTTATACTAATATTGGTTGAAAATATATGGTTTTCATTTATTTACTGCTATGATATACTTAAAAAGATTGGTAATGTAATCTCATTAGCATTCAGCTATGTATATAAAGTACTTGAGAATTAAATGTAGCAACTAAGTACTGTAGTCTCGTGACATTTCTATAGCTAGTTATTTATTAGTTATGTCATTCAATGCTTTCATAAATCCTAACCTACATTCTATTAAAAGCATTTTTTATAGTTTCATTTTCTTAGTAAAGATAAAGAAAAAGGGTTTTCGTTTAATTAATGTTTTTCTTCAAATAAGGACGTCACGTGTACTTCAAAATAAACGTAAAAAGATGAGGATGTACTTCATATTTTATAATTGATGAAATTGTTGAAGACTGGTTGAATTTATCCATATTTTGATTCTTAAACTTGGAGGGCAAAATATATACACACACAAAAATTACTTTGGATTTCTCTTTTGATCCAAGAATCACGCAATACATTTGCTATACAAATAAATTGATGGCATTTCTCTTAGGATGCATCCAGGAACAATAGTTTGTAATGTATTTTCTCCAAAATTGTAATAATAGTACTATATAGAGCTTTAAGTATTAACAGAAGGTAAGGATCAGATGACTGAAACCAGTTTTAGTTCAGACATTATCATTTAACAACTGAAGCAAATATTGAAGATAAAAAACAAATGAAAGAATCAAATGACATTCAACAAGTCATTTCCCCTGTTTTCCCCTTCGGAACCAACTAACATAGATTTAGAACTTAAAAGTATCCTTTCATAATCCATTGTGCAAGCCAAGCCTTATTTTCTTCCCTTTACTTTCCACCACAACTTGCAAACAAAATGACAATTGTATGCAACAGATATTAGGTGTGCATTGCATGAAGCCAATTCAAGTTGACATCAAGTTGAGGAACATCTATCTTCAGATTGGGAAGCATAGGTTTGAAAGCTTCCCATGAAACAGCCGTCTCTTCATCGCATACCACCTCCTTTAAATTCTGAAGATTGATGATTGAGGATGGCAATTCACACCTTGCACAACTTGTCATGTAGAGAATTCTTAGATTACAAAGATTACCAAATTCATCAGGTAATTTAGGAAGGTTTATGCAGTTTGAGATGTCCATATGTTTTAAATTTGAAAGTCTTCCAACAGAATGTGGTATCCCTTCCAAATCAGTACAGGAGCTTAGCCTCAGAAGTTTCAAATTCTCCAAGTTTCCAATTTCTTGGGGTAATGTAGAAAGTTTATGGCAATTACTAATACTGAGCATCTTCAAGGAGGTGATATTACACAGTCCCTTAGGCAATTCAACCATATATTTGCTATACTCAATACTCAAGTCCTCTAGATTTGGAAAAGCGTCTGAAATTAGCATGTTACTGTTTTCGAAAGCTTGGCGTGTATCACACAGGTAGAGGGATAACTTTTTAAGATTCTTCAATGTGACAAAGGAAGGAATAGAAATCCTCTCTAGTCTCATTCTTTTTAGGACTGATAAGGAGCCAAGTAGGTCAAAATCGATCAATTCACAGGGATGGAAACCATAATTCATGACTATCAGAACTTTTAGTTTGCTCATTTCTTTCAGGAACTTTGGAAAGGAGCACTGGTTAGTTCGAATGTTTAAAATCAGAACCTCAGCTTGAGCTGGTTGTAGGTGCCACCAATATGAAGTCAAAGTTTCATCTGCAAAATCAACCCAAATGGTGTCAGTAGTAGAAGAGGAACAAATGATAGATCATAGTGACTTTCTCTTTAGCAACTTTACTTTCTAAGTAAATGTGTCTATACTTTATTTAAAGGAATAACTAACCAGTTGATATAGACAATGTTCGGGCAGCTATCTTTTGGGTTTTCTGTGACAATGTTCGGATCATCATGCCTTGCTGCTTCTTTCCAAGACACCCTTCAGGTTTAGTCTCATTGATGTCAATTATCAGTCTTTTTCTCAGTTCAATTTGAGCCTGGTTGCTTTGATGAAGTGCCAAGTCTCTTAGAATATCATGAACAACGATGAAATGGTTGGTATAATAATAACTGTCCGTGTCACTTGTATTTTTCCTGATAAATGAGCAGAAATTAATTCTTTACGGAGAAAAATTCCCTCACAATATAGGCAATATAAGAATCCATAATAAGGTAAATATGGAATCATTTATAAGGAATTAAATATTCCTCTCATGTGCTGTAGAGTATGTTAGGATGAAGCAGTTGAGAAGAAATATAAGTAGTCATTGTGACTGTACCTTGTTACTAAGACATTTGCTAAATTCATGGAATCCAATCTGTTGACAATGGCAATTGCTTTTATGCCATAATTATCTAGTCCATACAACTCTACCCACATATCAATGAGAGCAGCGACAGGAATTCTTTGGTGTTGAGGAAATAAAGCTAAGTCCATGAAGCATTCTTTGATGATAGGATTATCTTCCAATACATCCAAGATCTTTTGGAGGGAAGTAAGTAATTCAGTGTTAGAATCAAGTATAGAATGACCTTGTGACAACTCCTCCACCATCTTTTGCCACAACTCAATACACTGATTACTGAGTGATCTACCAATCACTTTAATGGCAATGGGTGAACCCTTGCAATGTCTCACCACCTGCATTTCCAGGGTAAGTAAATTTAGTTTGCTATGACTCCGACACCAAAGCTTTAAATATAAAAAGGGCAATTTTAGCTCAGAATCTATGATGTCTATTTCAAATAATGACTTCACATATAAAAAAAAAAGTATGGATTACTTGCATATAATGCCAGAAAGAAGGAACAATACCTTTTGGACAAGATCTTCGTCAGGAATATTTGAACTTCCTCTTTCCAAGAAAGCATGATGTCGGAAAAGTGCTATTGCATCTTGAGGAACAAGAGGTTTTAAGACGAGAGAAGTGCAAAGTCTAGGAAATGCAACCCTTGAAGTCACCAAAATTTTATACTCTAATATCTGAAATTTAAGTTTCTCAACAATTGCTTCTGAGCCGGGCCAAACATCATCCAGGACCAACAACATTGGATTTGCATCAATTTTCCTCGGCAAAAGTACCAATTGATGAATTGCATCTCCTTCGCTTTGAAACTCTGGTACTTCATATCCAAAGTGTTCCAATAGTCTTTCTACAATAATCTTCAAATTGGGCGCTTTTGAGAAGGTGACAAATAAAATATTTTCCTTGAATTTACCTAGAGAAAACCAGAGAGATTAGTTAGCCCGGGGATTCTTTCTACAACATTCTTAAACTGTGCATGAACACGCAGTAAGATTAAACTCTGCTTTTGGCTATTTTCTACATTTCAGAAATGTATCAGAGCATTCGGCTAGCAATTTATTTAACCTATTGCTAGTAAAATTTCTAATAATTTATTTTTACCTTTCTCTGTTGCTATATATATATTCATGTATAAGAAGAGCTCTATACCAAAAGACCTATAAGAAGAAGTTGATATGGTTCAATATTTGTTACTGTAGAGAACCAAAAATGACCTACCGATGACTTGTTCATCCCAACAGAGCATTGTCGCCAGAGTGGTTTTCCCCGATCCTCCCAAACCGGTCAACACAGTTACGGACACACCTTCACTGAGAACATTTGTTTTCAACTTGCTCAATGGTACATCCAACCCAACAGTGAATTCTGGCTTTTCAGGAATTCCAAAAGGACGCTTGATTTGCTGTGCTGTCTCTTCCATGAATAACCAACTTTTCGAGTTCTTTCTAAAAACAACGAACAAGTTTATACGATCAAAGAAGTTCTTGTATATGGAGAACTGCGGTTGAAAGATTGGTTTGAATCATAAGAAAGACATATTTATAGCCATGCATGTCGCCGTGTTAGTTTAATTGTCTTCATCTCTAACACGTAGTTATGCGTGTTTTACTTTTCCTTTGCCTCTTCGACGGAGATAAAATAAGGGAAAATCTTGCTTTCACATAAAATAGGGAAATGTTGCTTTCACAATATGTTAATGTTTAGAATTGTATATAATTTTTATTTTTATATGATAAGTTTAAATATAAATATATATAATAAATAGTGATTTTTTAATTAAATAATATAAAAAATATTAAAATAATAATATTGAAAATTATGATATGATATTATAAAAAATATGGGAATAAAATAATATCAATAAAAAATGACTTAAAACCATTCATTGCATCACCCATGGTTCCAACTTAACTTTTCTATGAAGAAAGTAGCAGTTAAAAATCAATGGATGACATTATTATGAAATATATGTAACATAATTAAAGTTTTTGCATGATTAAGCATCATAGGTTTAAAAACTTTCAAATGCATTCCTTGTTTTACAAGAATGAAATCCATAGTATAATATTACTTTGCTTTAAGCTTAGTCATGAAAAAGAAGTAAAATAATGGCAAGATAGGTTTCTGATTTAAGGTTTAATTATGTTGTGATTTGTTGGAAATTGATTCCACCCAAATGAACGTGTTCGTGTGCCATTCATGGTAGTTTCTTTCATCGGTTTGACGGTTGACCACTAATTTTGAAGAAAAATGTTATGATAGGAATACTTCGATTCGCCGCAATTTTCAAAAGCTGTTTGGTAACGCTTATCTTATAAATCGGATATGACTCAATTTTTAACTGTGTGCATATAAAGGGGAAGCGTAATAAATGGGGATAATTTAAAAGAATCACTTTTTTCTTATTTTTCATTTTTAAATTATTAACAATAACATTAAAAATAATATATGAAAATGAGAAGTATTTTTTAAATCAATTTTGAGGTTACTCTATCTCTCTCCCTAATTAAATTTCATATAAAATATGTTTCATATTTACCATAAATAATTATATTATAATTCAACATTTTTTTATTATTAATATTTTTTGTAAAAAAAATAAGGATGAAAAATAGAGTACAACAAAATAAAAGATTATTTTTAAATATAATTATATAAAAAAGATATCTAAAATACTCTCATTTAAAATAAATATTCTAATTTATATTTAAATATTCGGAGTTTAAGGTAAATGAAAATCAAATGGCATGTAAGTCAATGTACCTACAATAATGTGAACGTTATAGCTATTTTCTCTAATTAAACCACGTAATTAACAAAAACACCACACTTTTTAACCCTTTGATTTTTTTTTTAAAAATAAAATAGGAAATATTAAATTATGACAACTTAAATTTAAGAAGAAAAGGAATTCGTTAAAAAAGTAAAGCAAGAAGAAGATTGTTCATAAAAATAAACTTTTTTTTTTCACTTCACATTCTTGGGATAGTCTCGTTAAAAAAAATTGTAGAGAGAAGAAAAAACAGTTTAAGCAACCACTAGAAAATAGAAAAAAAATATAATTAAGAATAAAAATACTTATTAATTTTAGAAAATTATGTAAATTAATTTTGTGATTCGGTATGAAATTGATATTAGGCTTTGGGCCTGAATATGATTAATAAGATAAAAGATTCATAGGTTAATGTGAGAAGTTATAATATATATCTAATGAAAACCTAATCTCATGGAGATTGAGAAAGAATAGAAATAAGTTCTCTCTATGTAAAGAGGACGTTGTTCATAGGATGTAAAATATAGATTGAGAAGAGAAGATTAAAGAAACTGCTCAGATGTGGACTCTCAAGGAGGTAAGTGTCTATCTCTGTTATAATTGAATATGACGTGTGAGATCATAATTGAAATATTCTTATAATATGCATTATTAATATGAGTTATTTTACATTTAGTATCAGAGAGGTTGCTCAAATTTATGATTTTCCATCAAAGATAATTTTTTTCCAATCTTATTACCCTAATTTCAAAATTTTCCCAAATTTAAGAACCCTAATTTTAAAATTATGAAGAATTAATTGAATAATATATATATATATATATATGAATGTCATCTACCTTTATCTTTTAAAACATTAATATAAAAGAGCATTATAGAGACGTAAGCATTATAGGAATGTCATCTACCTTTATCTTTTAAGAAATTGCACTTTGACTTTAGTTGGTATAATGCTCTTTTATATATATATATATATATATATATATATATATATATATATATATATATATATATTAATGTTTTATTATTATTATTATTATTATTTGAAAGTAGGGAGAAAACCGCTAGCCTATTGCTTTTCATAATTATATTTATACATTTCACTAAATTCTATATTCCACCTTACGTTACAGTGCATATTATTTTTATTTTAATTGGGTGTAAGTAAGGATTTGATGATCACATCAAAAAAAATTTAAGATTCGAAATAGAATAGTGATTTTGGAATTAATTGCATGTTGAATTTGTAATCATATCAAAGTGATTAAATATTTATGTTTTATTTAATTTTAAATAAATGATAAATTTTATTCAAGTAGAATGGATGTTAAATTATGAATGATTGATTTATAGGTAAATTGAAATTCGTTATTATAATTATAAGACATTTATGCATCACCCAAATGTTGATTAGTTGTTTTTATAATTAATGAATATGATTGTTGGTAATAAATATGCGTTATTAGTTTTATTTATATATTCAAAAATAATAAATACTCCTAATTAATGCATATGTATTACTGAATAAAGTTAACACATTATTAGTGACATTATGTTTGTGTACTAATGTATCACCCGAAGGAAAACATTAGTATGCATACTTAGCCTGATGTTTATGCGAATGAGCATAACAAGTAATATTAAGTCTTCTCTTCCCAAAACTGATAATACAAAAAAATCTATAAAATTTGTGGAAGAGCGCTCTCAAATTGCTGATAAGTTTCTTGTTGGGACATTAATGAGTATCTTAACCACCATGAAATTTGATGGTTCTCGTACTATGCAGGAACATGTCATTGAAATGAAAAATATTGCAAGAAGACTTAAGTCACTTGAAATGATATTAAGTCTTGTTGCAATATTTTTCATTTCAATGACATGTTCCTGCATAGTACGAGAACCATCAAATTTCATGGTGGTTAAGGTACTTATTAATGTCCCAGCAAGAAACTTATCAGCCGTTTGAGAGTGCTCTTCCACAAATTTCATAAGTTCTTTTGCATTATCAGTTTTGGGAAGAGCGGACTTAATATTACTTGCTATGCTCATTTGCATAACATCAAGCTCTACTGTTTGAATTTTCCCAAACCCTATAATGAGTTTTCTCTTCATTAGGGTGAAATTGGACTTGTTCACCCTAATAAAAAAAATGTAAAGCATTAAAGGCTGGAACAAATGTATCATAAGAATGCAAAGATACTACAATTAACACATTCTTAACATTAATACTTTGAGTAATAAACTTAACATACAAATTCAAATAACAAGCCTTCTATGCATACTAATGTTCTCCTTTGAATGAATATTTAACTCGCGTGATTAAATGCCTATCAATATTAATTCAACTAAAAATTAAATTGTAGAATTGTTTTAAAGGAAGATATACAGTTTATTATCAACCAAGAAAGGAATGATAATTGTAAATGATATTATTTTTTCCTGATCAAATTTTTTAATGTTAACTAACTCCAGTTTAGATTGATTTGAGTATAATAGTATAGGTTGGAGAACTTTGGTAAATATATCAAGTAGTTGATTTTTTTAGAATTATTAAACTGATCACCATATTAGTTTCCAAGTAGAAGGATGAAGCCGATCCATCTATGTATGAATTTGATGTGGGATTTGGATTGTGATTCTACGGGAAAATGATTCCTATTACTCTTTCTTCTCCATTCCTCCTACTTTTTCTCTTTAATTGTCTTTGAATATTCACGAATCACTTCTTTCATTCAAAGGAATCACTTTATTCCCGTCTTACACGTGAATGTTGGTCTGAGTAGAACATTTCCTCCCCACTAACACAAAAACAAAAAGTTGTTTCCTGATGTATTGGTTCTCATATGAATTCCACTTATGTAAAGTTCAATATCACGATTTAATATAACAAAATGTCAAATCAATCGCCTCTAACTTGAACGGTAAGATATTTGGGTTGCTTTAAACTACTATTATTATATAATTAAAAGTTCAAAAATAAAAAACTTCAATTATTTATTCAATGACCTTTTTATTTTCACTTCAAATTATAATGCAAGCAGATTTTTATTTTTAAACACCATTACTATAAATTCAAAATTTCAATCTATATCATTATAGAATAGTATATACTCCTTTATAACCTATTTTAGTATTATTTTTACTTTAAACTATTTTATTACTCAATTAATAAAAATAAATTTTTATGCTAAATGATTTAAAAGTCTTATTGTCATACAGTATTACATCTTTTTCACTAAATTAATAAAAATATGCATATAGAAATACATAAAATTTGTGTTTTCCTTAGTAATTACTTTAACAATAATATTATGTATAATTTCCCATACCACAACATTTTCTTAATTTTATTTTTTAAATATTCATGTGATATTTAATTTTTTACACTAACCCTTCTTACAAGAAGGGCTGAGAACACTCAAACAAATTGACAATATCAACTTCTTCAATTGATCTCCCGGTTTTGGGCTTTCGTCTGCTCTCTTGATTGGGTTTTAGGCTTCTCTCCAAGTAGGGCTTTCAGCTTCTCTCCAGGTAGGACTTTCGGCTTCTCTTCAGGTAGGGCTTTCGACTTCTCTTTAGGTAGGACTTTCGGCTTCTCTCCTCACGCATAGGTGTGTATACCTGCAAGACGCTCCGATGCCAAAATCAGAAATAGTTCTATGTTCATTAGATAAAATTCATTCTTACTCACCTCTTGTCTTGATCCTCTATTTATAGGATTTTTTTATTGGACTTATATCTTATTTGAATATTTCTTTCTGCACCACTTTATTATTTCACACACATTAATTTAAGTTTTAAACTTTTATTAATTTGAACTTGCTATAATGATTATATATGTATGTTTATTTTATTTTTTTTATATATATATACAATTTTCGGCATAATCTCTCAATTATACCTCTCAGTCCTATCAGTAACCTAGCTATATCATATAACTGTCATGTCATTTTCTTACATAATTAAGATAGAAGAAATGTAATATTTGTTCAAATATTTATCATATTATGACCGTATTCATTATAACACCATTTTATGTTTAATCCACCTCGTACTTGCTATTTAATTCCTATTTCAAATATCTTTTTATTCTTCTCAAAATATTGTGTATAGTAAATATTGTGACGGTGTGATGAAAAGTCAGAAATTAATTAAAATTAAAATATTTAAAAAAATACTATTAAGAAAGTTAAATTTTAGTTAAATTTTTCTTAAACAAGAAAAAATATTTTTTTTCTTATAAACAAAAAATAGTATATATATATATATATATGAGTAGTGGTACACAACATAAAATTCGAAGAGATTAATAATTTACAAAATTAAAGTACAAAAACAATAAATTAATATTTTTTTTTGGAAACATCAAACCATGTATCTCTAACCACGACACAACATACACATGAAATCTCCTACTTCTTTCATGTGAGATAGTGTTTACAAAGAAACGTGCAAATACTACCATAGCAGGAGGATTATTATTACACTTTGATTGTATATGATTATTAAGCAGGAAATAAATGATTACCACGTGACACGACCAAGGATCCAATACAAATTCAAAAGAAAGAGGCTTTAGGAGCTAACTGAATGAAGCCAGTTTAAGTTAACATCAACTTGAGGCACCTCTATCAGTAGATTCGGAAGCATAGCTTTCAACCCTTCCCATGAACCAGCTGTCTCTTCATCGCAACTCACTATCTTCAAATTCACAAGATTCACTACTGAGTATGGCAATTCACACCTTGCACAATTTATCATGCTCACCTTTCTTAGATTACACAATTTTCCAACGTCCTCTGGTAAATTACAAAGGCTTATGCAGTTTGAGATGTCAAGATGCGTTAGATTTTGAACCCTTCCAATAGAATCTGGTAACCTTTCCAAATCGCTACAAGAACTGAGCCTTAGCAGTTCCAAATGCACCAACTTTCCAATTTCTTGAGGCAGTGCTAAGAGCTTGTGGCAATTAGTAACACTGAGCTTCTTCAGTGGGATAATATCACACAAACCACTTGGCAGCACCACCATATCTTTGCAATAGTCAATGTTCAAATCCACTAGATTTGGAAATGCATCTGAAATTATACCATCTTGAAAAGCATGGCTCATGTTGTATATGGATAGTTTCCTAAGAGCCTTCAGTGTGACAAATGAAAGAACAGCAATCCTCTCTAATCTAATTCTTTTCAGGTTGGATAAAAAGGCAAGTAGTTCAAAATTGGTCAGCTCAGAAGGATGGAAATTGTAATTTGTGATTATCAGAGCTTTTAGTTTGCTCATTTTCTGCATGGATTCTGGAAAGGAGTACTGATTAACTCGGAGATTTAAAATTAGAACCTTTGCTTGAGCTGAATGTATGTGTGACCAATATGAAGAACCCTTTTCATCTGCAAAAGCAACCCATATGATCAATTGAAGAAAGGAACAAGCTTTATTTGCAGGTAAATTCTACACGGATAACTAACCAATTGATATGGACAATGTGCGAGCAGTGATCTGTTGGGGTTTCTGTTTAACACAATATTTAAAACAATTTGACAATATGCAGGTCATCATGCCTCGTTGCTTCTCATCAAGCCCCCATTCACTTTCATTTTCGTTGGTGCCAATAATCAGTCTTTTTCTCTCTTCAATTGATTCCAGGGTGCTTCCATAAATTGCCAGCTCTCTTAGAAGATCATGAAGGACGATGAAGTGGTTATTGTAGTAATAATTGTCTGTGTCGCTTGTATTTTTCCTGTTAAATTAGCAGATTTTAATTCTTATGAGGTAGATTACTTGCAATGTCAAATGTTGTCCTCAAAGAAAAGCTTATAACAAAATGAAATTGCTTAATGCAAAGTTTAAATTTTTCACAAAACAAAAGGTTTAAATAAAGTGCATGATTGATGAAAACATTGCACCTTGCTATGCAGACATTAGCCAGATTCATGGAGTGTAATTTGTTGATAATTTCCATTGCTTCTATGCCGTCATTGTCTAGTCCATACAACTCTGTCCACATATCAATGAGAGCAGTAACAGGAATTCTTTGGTCTTGAGGAAATAAGCCTAGGTCCATGAAGCACTCTTTGATGACTCTATCATCTTCCAGTACATCTAAGATCTTAGGGAGGTAGGTTAGCAATTCAGTGTTACAATTAAGTATGGAATTACCATGTGACAATTCCAACACCATCTTTTGCCATAACTCATTTGGTCCATGACTGAGTGACCTACCAATCACTTTAATTGCAAGTGGTAAACCCATGCAACTTTTCACAACCTGCATTTTCAGTGCCAGTAAATGTAGTTTAGGGTGGCGCCAGGTAGAAGCACGTAGTGAAGGTCAAAACAGTTTTCCATGCATGCATTTTTTGTTTGTTCAATGATTAAATTATTAGAAAATATCATTCATTATTTATTCGTGACTTGAAAATAAACTATTAATGAGCATATATAAGTTGAAATGTATTTTCCTCACCCTATTATAACACATCCCTGTAACAGCTTTATCTCATCACTTAACCTTTCACTATTCTACTAGTTTTAACTAACATACTCACCTTCTATCAGTATATTATAAAAAATGGAAGGGACTGAATGCATTATGAGAGTATACCTTATTTATAATATCATAACTTTAAAACTCTAAAAATTAAATTTGAAATCAAACACACTAATAAAGTTATAAAAAAAATCAGTTAAAAAATGTTTTTGACTGAAACCTAAATAAATTATCAGTGCATTATGCATAAGAACATGAACTACCATTAAGAAGAAGCACCTTTTGGACTACATCTTCGTGTGGAATATTTAAACTGTTGCTATCCAAGAGAGCATAGTAACGGAAAAGGGTGATTGCATGTTGGTGAAGGAGTGGTTTTAAGACACATGGGGTGCCAAATCTTGGAAATGCAACCCTTGAAGTCACCAAAATTTTATAATCTGCTAAATGGAATTTAAATTTCTCCACCAGATCTTCTGAGTCAGGCCAAACATCATCCAGAACCATCAACACTCTTCCCTTCAATTTCCTTAGTAAAAGTCCTAATTGATTAATTGCCTCTTCATCGTTTTCAAACCTAGGCACTTCATATCCAAGATGTTCAAATAGTCTTTCCACGATGATCTTCAACTTTGGCGTTTTGGAAAAGGTCACAAAAAATATATTTTCCCTGAATTTACCTTGTGAAATCAAAAGAACTCTGAGTAAGAGAAATATATATATATATATATATATATATATATATATATATATATATATATATTTAATATATTCATGTAGAAGAGATAGGCAAAATTTTCATAATATACTAAAAGAAAATCATTAAATAAAAAATAATTTTTAAAGATCAAATAATTAGTTGCAATAGTAACTAAATTAGACCATTTTTTAAACTTAACAAAAATTGGTTTCTATATTAGTTTCTATTATTATGAAATAGTTTCTAAATTAGTATTTCATTAGCTACCAAAGTTTTAACTACCAATCATTTAGATTTTAAATTTCATAAAAAAACCTTAGTTGCTAATTAGATATCAATTTAGAAGTTATTTAACAATAATAAAAACTTATTTAAAAACCAAAAATTTATTTAGTTCCTAAAATGATCTCTAATTTAATCCTATAGTAACTAAAATTGATTTCTACTTCATGATTCTCTTAGGAATAATTAACTGAAGTTTAAATTGGATGCATCAGCATCCATATCAAAGGAAACAACAAGTCCATTTAACTTTTAGTGTAATATATAAATTTTAATATCATATATAATTAATTTATAACATAAAAATATAAAGTTAAGATATATTTCACTTTTAGTCTTTTTTTTATCCTTTATTATATATCCCACACTTTCGTTTTCACTCCTCCTTTTGCAATTTGACATAACAATAACATTTAATTTGAAACTGAGATGTATCTAAATTGAATGAAGTGAAAGAGCAAGAGAATGTCCATAAATATATTTATAGGGAATCAAAACATTTCACTTGCAATCTGTTGCTGATAAAATTTCTATTTATATCAGTATCATGTGATGTTTTGCAGATTTCTGGTATGAACATTTTTTACGTGTTTTTGTTACTATATGGGAGGTAGTTAGTTTATTTATGAGAGTAGAGAACAAAAAAGAGTTAGACTTACTCTTGATCTGTTCATCCCAACAGAGCAGTGTAGCCAGAGTGGTTTTTCCAGATCCTCCAAAACCAGTCAATACAAAGATGGACTTAGGTCCATTGAGAAGCTCCATCTTCACCTTGCTCAATGCTGCATCCAATCCAACACTGAATTCTGGCTTTTCAGGAACACCAAAGGGACCATTGATCCTTCCAAAGCCAACTCTTTTTGTCATCTCTTCCATTGATACTCAATAACGAACCTTTCACGTCCTTTCTCTTGTTTACACAAGGAACAAGCTACGTATATCAACGTGCTGCTGCTACCTGCATGTGTAAAACCATTTAATTAATTTTGACCTTTTTAATCTCTTTTAATTTCACCCATTATTACGTTGTTTTCTTATTAGTTTAATTATTCATTTAGTTTTTCAAATTCAACAAATTTTACCTTTTAATTTTTAATAAAAAAAGTTGTTCATATTAATCTTTAAACAACCCTTTTAATTTTTTTACTTTATACATATATATATATATTATTAGTTTTAATGTCTTTAATTCGAATTCATCATTTAAACTCATAGGGATTAAAAAAATTAAACATGGTATAAAACCTAAAGGAGATGAACTTTAAGAAATCAAAAAATATATTTTGTTTGATTATAAGGATTAAATATGTAATTTGACATTTTTACTAAAGTTTTATTAATAATGGGAGAACATACGATCATCTTATCTGAATCGAAAAATACTCCCCCCTTAGAAATATAAAAATAATAATTCATACTATAATTAAGAAAATTGATAAGTATTATTGAATTTGTATTAATCTCGTTATTTTTTAAAATTATACTTTCATGAAATTTGATAAGGAATAAAAAAGATTAATTAAAAATAAGTCTTAATGGAAGATATTTTAAAAGTATTTTCATCAAATAATGTGAAATTGATTTAGATTTAATTATAGTTAAGAACAACACCCAAAAATATTAACATTTGAAACTTAGACACATTAGAGAAAATTATATAGATCATTATAACTTATTAATAAGTCATTTCGTTACCATTTTAAGTTTCCACGAGGATACAGTGATAATTTAAATCTTGTAAGTAATTGATTTTGGAACAAAATTAATTAAATTTTAAAATATTAACTTGTTAATAAAATAGTTTAAAGAAATAATATAACCAAAACTTAAATATTTAAGAAATTAATTTAGTATTAATTTTTTTTAATATTAATGTAAGGTTAATGATACATATGTGCACATAAAAATTACCAAACAGAAACTAGTTATTATTTAAATAAATTAAAAAGTATTTTAAATATTAATAATTTTTTAATTTTTAAAGTAATATCAAACTTAATTAATATTTCGATTAGTTATTTTTTCTCTAAATTTAATTTTTATTCAATGATATTTTTAGTATTGATTATTATTCATCAAAATTAAGTTTATTATAAATAAATTCTGTATTATGCATCCGGAGCATTTTAATTATTAAAAAAAACAAGAACAAAATATGAATACTATTGTTGAAGTATGTGAAAAGGGGTAGAAATAAAATAAGGTATACCTTTGAAATGATGATGGATGCTTCCAATTAATATGAATTATTCTCTTCTCCTCCTAAATCAGAGAGCTGCACTCACTTATGAACACAATTGGATTTTGAAACAATGGAAGTTTAGAACGCAGAAAAACACATTTATAATGAATGAAACCCAAGAATCAGCAATTTGTATGTATTTTCGTTCATGTCACTTTCCCTCATTTCTTGCGTACTTGCCACGTTTCGTCAGCAATAGAAATTTCATGTGGAAAATGTTTAAAGGTGTTGTATGGATAAAGATCAACAAGTATTACTTTTAAATTTTTTGACCAAAATAATATATTATAACAAATAATTATTACAATAACACAGTTTAATGTAACAGAGTTCGGTTTCATTCTGAAGATTACTTTCTTTTTTATTTATTTAAAAGTAAAATAAAAAGATAATTTTAAATTTTAAATAAAAAATATTATCTTAAAATATATATTTTTTAAAATAAATATTTTAGAAACAGTCTAAAAAAATACAAATTTAGAAAGGTATATTGAGGAATAATATTTTAAAAAGAAAATATATCAAAATAATAATTATTTAGGAAAATAAATATATTAATAATTAACTATTTCAAAATAATTATTTCGAAAAGTAATTATTTAAGAACTAATTAATTAAAAAATAAAAAATGTAAACATTTAATTTGTTAGAAATTAAATATTTAGATAAGTGATTATTAATTTTGTATTGAATTAAAAAAAAATATAATATTAATAGATATTTATTTATAAATAAAATACAGATTAAGTAGATATAAATGTAAAAAATGTAAAAAATGTAAAAAAAAAAAATTAAGTCAATTTTTAATTTTTATTTATACAATTTTAGAATTTCTTTTTAATCATACACACAATTAATAAAATAATGATGATAATAAAATATGGATAAAAAAATTAGGGAACAGTATTCTTTATAAAAAATATTTTTATAAATGATTATTTTTCTTTGAATAGTTATTTACAAAAATAATTATTACATTTATAAATTATTATATTCTATATAATTATTTTTCTAAATAATTTTTGATAATTTATTTTCTCAATTATTTTAAAAAAAAATACTTTTTAAAAAATCAATTATCAATTCTCTTTTCTTTATTTAAAAAGAACAAGTTCAAAATGAAATTGAATTTTGAACTGCTACACCCCAAAACACCCCTCACGCCGAGAGTGACAGCTCGTGTGTGGAACAACATATTATGGGTAGTCCGATAACGGATGGTACGATAGGTCCAACAAACACTCGGTAGGATAAGCTTTAAATTGTTTTGATACCATATTATGAAGTGGACTTTAAGCCTAACTCAACCTCATAAAACTGACTTATGGAGTGAGGTTTTGCATCCACTTATATACAATGAAATATTCTAATCTCTAGTCGATGTAGGATCTCCAACATATTATAAAATAGAACAGAGATGACCAAAAGAGTAAAATGTAAAAAGGAAGGAAAATGATATGTGAATGAATATCTCTAATTGTGTTTGAACAAAAACAACAAAATTTTCCAAAGCCTTGACAACTTCATATTTGTGTTTTAAAAGAAAAATCCATGTGTACCTCGAATAGTCATCAACTATGGTCAAGAAATATTTATGACCATGAATTGATGGTATTGAGTATGATCCTCATATATCTACATGAATCAAATCAAAACATTTTTTTGATTTAGATGTACTAATAGGAAATGAAAGTCTTTTTTGCTTTGCAAAATGACAAACATCACAAACAAAAGATTTGTTATATTTAACTAAAGGAAATTTATTTTTGATAACATCAATACATTTATTTGAAATATGACCTAATCGAAAATGCCAAAGGGTTTCTATATCACTAGCACTAACATTAACAATATTGATGGTGTGTGTAGATTTGATGGGTTTGAATTGAAGTTTCTGGTAAAATGGGATCCTGAGTATATAAAGTCTATCTTGCATCTTAGCATAGTCAATCATTTTCAAGGAGTTTTTGTCTTGAATGTGACAACCATTAGAGTCAAAAGTAAGAAAACAAGATAATTTATCAATCAATTTTGTTACTGAAAGAAGATTAAAAGTGAAGCAAGGAATATACAAAACATTGTCTATGACATGATTTTCATTGAGAAAAACACTTCCAGAATAATTGGCAATGACTTGATTTCCATTTGGTAATTTGATAGAAATAGGATTAATTTGATGATATGAAGTGAAATAAGTTAAGGATGAACAAATGTGATCAGTAGCACCACTATCAATAATCCAAGAATTGAAGGAAGAAATAAAGTCATTATCAGTTTGTGTTGTCATGTTGGAAGGATAAACAACTTCACCCATGGATAAATGTAGCAACCAGAGCTTTGATACCATATTATAAAGTGGACTTTAAGCCTAACTCAATCCCATAAAACTGGCTCATGGGATGAGGTTTGCACCCACTTATATACAATGAAATACTCTCATCTCTAGTCGATGTGGGATCTCCAGCATGTTTAATTTAAGCTTTAGGATATGGAAGCACTTGTCTTGTCATCTAAAAGACGTAAGACTTTTTACCCTTATTTTTGTTGACAGTGTTCTTGACTATCTAATTTGGGATTCATATCCTAATGGAGTTAACTATGGCTAATTCAAATCGACAAGAGTATTCTAGTTAAGTGTTTTAGTTTGAAGAGGCATATTTCCATTCAACATATTACTTTTGTTACAGATGTGGAACTAGTCTTCCTATCTCTACATATTTTTGTAAAGTCTTCCTTTGATTTGGAGTATTTTTATTAAAAATTTGACTTTAATTCTAATTTAATCTTATAAAATTATTTTATAGTGAAGTTTGCACCTATTTTACATAATATGAAATGTTCTTAACTTTAGTCGATGTGGGATATCCAACACACATCTCATCCTCTAACTCGTGCAGGAGAACAATTGACATGGTAAGTCCAACAAACACTCACTAATTATATACTCATACTCTAAATAGCTTTGATATCATATTAAGAACTGGATTTAAGCCTAACTGAACCTGAACTCGTGCGTGAGACTCTACTATCTATTTATGGATTGTTCGATAGCGGTTCGATAACTAATGGTTTGATAACTTTTGCTAGATCATACTATAAATGACTTTGATACCATATTAAGAAGTGAACTTTAAATATAACTCAATCTTATAAAATCAGATGTTCGTATCCACTTTATATACCATAAAATATTCTTATTTCTAGTTGATATGAGATTTTTTTTTATAAAAATCATTTAGCAACAAAATTACTGATTAAGAAGATAAAATTTTATAATAAAATAATTTACATTTAAATGATAAAATACTAATTTTTTTTTTCATTTAGTCTTTTATAAAATTATATAGGTGTATTTTTCCTTTTATAAGATTTTGTAGAAGTATAAATAAGTTTTCATTATGCCTCAATTGAGTGTTATTAGACTATAAAAAAACAAAAAAATCTTTAAAACATATAGAAAATTTTAGGTCAATACATAAAAAAAAAATGGTTAAATATATTTTGGGTTCCTATACGATGGTCCGGGAAAATGATTTTTTTGTCTCTAGTCTAAATTATAGATTTTGTTGGTATTTATAATAAAAAATTATTAAAATAAGTCATTGTCAATTTTTTTTTCGTATAAATTAAGATGTTATATGAGAAAATTAATAATAATTTATTTTACTAATTTTCTATTACAAATACTCATAATATCAAAAGTTTGATTAGGAAAAAAATCAACTTTTTATATAATATAATTTACCGCGTTTTAAAAAAATTATCAATGTCAAATATTCGTGTCAGGGCGAGACTTAATGGAGCCATAGTCAATTCGAATTGCTTTACAGTCTATTAAATTATTTTATAAAAAAATATATTTTGAATGTGCCAGCGCGTGTGTAATAAATAAGAGACTAATTCTTTATAGAAAAGTCATTGCTGAGAAATATCACAGTAATTTACGTAAAGACTTGGAAAATCTTCATAACTTATATCCATCTAAATACATGAAAAGGAATCAATGCTTTTATAGATCTTGTAGCAATTGCAGAAAATGTAAAAATAAAATAAAACAATATCTAATTTATACTGAGATTATTAGATAAAGAAAATGTACTCTAATTCATAAAAAAAAAACACTAAAATTAGCACACAAAAACTCTGACACATATATTAAACATTAAACATACATTCATGAATCCTAACGGGTTAAAGAATCTGAAAAGAAAAAGTGGGAATCTCTTACCTTTGGTGGGAGAAAAAGACTATAATTTAATAATATGTATTAGATAGATAAAGTCAACATATGCCAAGGATCATACCTCCTCCTTCACTAGTTTTCCTCTTACAAAAACCTTGATGACGTAAATGGATGAGAAAAGGAGTAAGGTTTTGTTTGGATTAGAGACTGAAAATAAGGAGTGAATTTGAGATGATTTGAAGAGAAAATGTAAAGAAAGTTAAGATGTTTGGATTAAGGTAAATAGAATGAAAAGTGTGAAAAAAGTTTATGAAAGTTTGTGAGTAATATGATGGATGTGATTGAAATTATATTTTTTTTAATTGATAAAAATATAAATTTACAAATTTATCCTTATATTTAAAATTATTAAAAAATTAATTTTATTTATTTATAAATTATAATTATTTTTAATTAAAATTTACTTAAATATTTATAATTATAAATATTTGATAATAACTTATTTTTATATTAAATAAAATTATTATTTTTATCTTTATTTTTTTAATTAATAATTATTATATAAATTTATTTTTTTATTATTAAAAATACATTTATTATTATTATTATTATTTATAATTTATTATATATATAATATAATTAATTATGTTATTTTATAATAATTATTTTTTATAATTTTAATTATATTTTTTATATTTAAATTGTAATTCTACTTTAAATAAAAATTTGAATTTAAAATAAAAAGATAAAAAATAAATTAAAATTAATTAATTAAATAAATATATACCTATACAACTTTCTTAGTCAACAATGCGAGGAAAGTTTAGAACATCTAAACTTTTTTTATTTTTTATTCTATTATATTTTATTGTTTCGATTTTTGTGTTTTTGTGAACAGTAAAATTTCATGAGGCTTCACTATTACATAGCATATTGAATTTTTTTTTGAAATTATAATTTAGTGATGTATTAGAATTGGAGTATTGTAAAATACTATATATTTATTTATTATTTTGTTGATAAATAACTTTTTAGATTAAGGCTCCTTATAATTTAAAAATGACAATATACCGGGATACAATTATACCTGTGTTTCTACTTTTGTATATGAAAGTATGTATTGTGCATTAATATTATTTCTTTTGAGATTAGGTATATATATATATATATATATATATATATATATATTATATTTATCTTATTATTTTTTAGGAAACTTTAATTTTTTTCAAAAGTTTTATTTTAAAAGTGTTTTAAAATATTATTATTAATTATAAATCTTTTACAAAATGGAACTAATACAACAAAAATTACGCGTTTAATTCTTTCGCTCTCTATTTTTAGTTTTTTTTAATATTCTATTGATTTGTATTTTTAACTCCTTAATCAATATTACAATAAAAAAAATTAGAGAAATTATTAATTAATCAAAAAATAATTAAAATACCAATCTACTGTCTTAGTATCTTACAACTTTGTGTTTTATTTTTATATACTTTTACCATTGTTCCTAAGTATTTTAGAAGGCAATCTACCAAGGAGTAAACAATGCCCTTCCAAAACTTCATAAAGTTCACCTCCATGATACTATTAACACCACTTGGTAGCTTTTGCCTTAATTAGAAAATAAATATAAGTAAATTTGAAAAGAAAAGAAAAAAATAATCGGACTCTTCTAAATTCATTTATCCTGTTCCTTCTTAGAAAATAAATAAATCCAATTAAAAAATTCTAAAATTTAAAGAATTAATGACTAAATCTAGGGTTATTAAATTTTAGTGAGAGATTTTTGAAAAAATATTTTAGTTTCTTCTATTACTAATTTAAACCTCTTTAGTGTGAAACAAGGGAGGATCTCTACGTATGTAAGCATTCAATATTTTGGTTTGACTTGTGGAAAAAATAATGACTCTAGTATATCTTATTTTATTTAAACAAAACTAATTAAATATTTGGGCTTGATTATTTAAAAAACCTTAAGTTTAAGCTTCACTTGCTTAACTTATTTACAATTTAATTATATATTTTATTTTTTGAATTTTTAAAATTGTTTTTAACTTTAATAATTCAGTGTTTAATAAAATTGTGTTGATATTACTTATAATCTACAGGAATATTGTGAAATGTGTGTAACATTATAAATGAATTTTTTGATTTATTGGAATATTATTGTTATTAATAATGTTGATATTATTATTATTAATAATAATAAAAATAATATTAATTAAAATATAATAATATTATTAATAATAATATTAATATTGAAATATTTATATTAATAATATTACTATATTATTTATATTCATATCAATAATTATTATTATTTTATTATTATTAAAATATTAATAATAATATTATTAATAATAATGATAGTAATATACAAACAATTTATATATATAAAAAATTCTGCATATAATTTTATTTACAAACATAATAAATTAAAACTTGTATTATGCCATACTAACTTTTCAACTTCTGTTATTTAATATTTACTAGTTAATTTAAAAAATATCAAACACTTATAACTGACTAAACTAATTTAATAGCTCATAACTACCTATTTTTGTCAATAAACTTTGCTAAACATAATCTAAATTATTTTTTAAGAGTTATTCTTTTACAATAATATTTACAGAAATTTTCTTTAGGGAACCTTTTAGTAATTTTTTAACCTTCTATTGCTTCTATTTTATGTCTTTATCTTTAAATTAAATTCTATTTTTAAGAAAATAATCAATAATTAAAAATAGGTTTATATTTCATAATATAATTTACCTTTTTATAAAGTTGTATTCTTAAAATCATATTTAATTACAAAATTTATTTATAATATAATTTATCCTGATATGCCAATTAAGATGTTTTCATGACAGTTTTATTGAAAGACATCTTAATAGATTAAAGATTAAAGAATAGGAATGTATGTAAACTATTCTTTTTATCCCAATACTAAATAAACTCCTACACTAAATAAATTAATGTGAAAAGTTTGAGTGAACCAAACATAATTTATATAATATTCATGTTATAAATTTTAGTATTTTTTAATTTATAATAAATTTTAATTGATTATCCAAATTAGTTATCAAGGAAATGGATATTCCAAAAAATAATTCATATATACTTTCCAGAAATTAATAGTTAAGTAAATTAATATGATTTAAAATATAATTAACTAATTCAGATTTACTTACTACATTGGTTTTGGAGCTAATAAATCATTGGTTAGACTTTCATATTTTTTTATTGTTCTTATTTTGTTCCTTCTTTATTGAGGTCAAAGTTTTAGTTTTCGTGTTTTACCAATGCAACAAACAAAACCCGATTGAATTTGAGTTACTCCACATTGCACGTAACTTCGCATCTTAACCCAATCTTGGATGTACCAATTCTTCAACTTCACATTGCTTCTCCTGCTGAGAAAAGGTACTCACACATTCGCAAGAAATCACCTGTCTGCGAAAATGTCATTATTTTTATCATTAAACTTCTAGGTTCAAGAATTTTGAGAAATAAAATATAAATAAAAAATATATGATTTGGATGAAGAGAAAGAAGTGAGAATTTTCCATCAGTGGTTTGAATGATTAGAAGAAAAAAAAAGACAGAAAATTAGTTAAATAAAAATTATTTTTACTATATTTGTTTTTCTCAAGAAAAGTACTGATTATTTTTAAAATTGTTATAAAAAAGTTATTTTAACTTTCACAAAAAGTTTAAAAACAGCCAAAAAGGTTTTTCTTCCAGCCATTTTTAAAGGGGAATACTTTTAAGTGGCCCTATGAAATTGAACCTCCTATTTGCTTCCCATCTGTCATTTTCTCCCTTTCTTGTTTGCTTCTTCATTTCCAAACAAAGGTAGAAGCTTTCTTCTTCATGAGCATTCCATGCAAAAAAATCAAACCAGATTAGCAGAGCTCTCTTTCCTGTGCATTGTTATAAGTGGATTTACATGATCATCATACACAGCACATCAAGTTACTTAGGACTAACAACAGAATCAGCCATGTTCATGTGGACCTACATAAATTTTCTCTGTTGCACAGGCATGATCGAGATCCCTTCCTGTCTATAATTATAAGTGGCTTTACAAGGTTATCTTACAGCACATCAAATTATTCAAGGGCCTCCCACCATACCATGTAACAACAACATCAGCCATGATCAGGATTACCTGTTCATAAATTTTCTCTGCTGCACTTAACATGACAGGGATCCTCTGGTCTTCAAGAAAAGTAAAACAAAAGGCATAGGTCCTTCTATAACATTCTTTGTCTGTGTTCCAAGATATTCTTTCTCAATTGTGTCATACCCCTAAAGCTGTCTTTCTTCAAGCCATTGGATGGATATATAATAAAAGGAAGGATATCATAGCTGATCATAAATTGAGTCTCTTAGTAGAATTTGGATATTCACAAAGGTTGTGTTTCATGAGTTCCTTAACAGAAAATTCCCTTCACAGATTAATAGGAGCGGTTCCTTTTACCATAATCCATGTGAAAACTGTATTTTGTTCCTTTTTCTTTTTGGTGTGATCATTGACTCTTTAAAAACAACCTGAACTACATGAAGCAAGGATTAGGTGGAAGTTGTATGAAGCCAATTCAAGTTAACATCAACTAGAGGAACATCTATCTTTAAATTGGGAAGCATAGGTTTGAAATTTTCCCATGAAGCAGCTGTCTCTTCATCGCATATCACCACCTTTAAATTCCCAAGATTAGTGACTGAGAATGGTAATTCACACCTTTCACAACTTGTCATGTAGAGATTCTGTAGATTAGACAGATTACCGAAGTCATCCGGTAAATTAGGAAGGCTTATGCAATTTGAGATGTCAAGAAGTTGTAGATTTGAAAGTCTTCCAATAGAATCCGGTATCCCTTCTAAATCAGTACAAGAACTGAGCCTTAGGAGTTCCAAATTCTCCAACTTTCCAATATCTTGTGGAAGTGCTGAGAGTTTGTGGCAATTAGTAATACTGAGCTTCTTAAGGGGGATGATATCACTGAGCCCCTTAGGCAATCCCACCATATCCTTGCAATAGTCAATATTCAAATCTTCAAGATTTGGAAAAGCGTATGAAATTAGCAGGTCATGGTTTTCAAATGCCTGTTTCATATTACAAAAGTAGAGGGATAATTTTTTAAGATTCTTCATTGCAACAAAGGAAGGAACAGATATCCGCTCTAATCTGATTCTTCTCAGGTTGGATGAAGAGCAAAATAGCTCAAAGTTGTTGATTTCAGAAGGATAGTAACTGTAATTTGTGACTATCAGAACTTTTAGTTTGTTCATATCTTCCAAAAAATCTGGAAAGGAATACTGCTTAGTTTGAAGATTAAGAATTAGAACCTCAACATGAGCTACTTGCATTTGGGGCCAATCTGAAGGGCAATTTTTATCTGCAAATGCAACCCATATGGCATTAGTTGTGGAAGAGTAATGAATGGCAAACAACTGTAACATTCGTACATTTTTTTACTTTGTAAGTATATTTTAGAAAAGGTATAACTCACCAGTTGATATAGACAATGTGTGGGCAGTGACTTGTCGGGGCTTCTGTTTACCACACCAACTAAGAAATTCTGTCTTCTCCCCACGTTGGTTTATCTCAATAATCAATCTTTTTCTCTGTTCCATTGGTTCCTCAGAGCACTTATAAATTGCAAGCTCTCTCAGAAGGTCATGAAGAACGATGAAGTGGTTATTGTAGTAGTAATTGTCTGTGTTATTAGCATTTTTCCTGGTAAATAAGCAGAAATTCATTCCTTTAGAAAGAAAAATTCTCTCACAAGATTATGAAAAAAACTCCATAAAAAAGAAAAATTACAAATTTTAACTTCAGTTCACAAGAATAAATGAAGAGTTACAGAATGTAAGGTGCTTAATTTCACTGAGATAAACGGTCATTTTGGAATATTATATCACGAAACATATGCTTCTCACATAAGCTATACAAGCCATTTAATTACTTGTTCTATAGAGCATACATTCATGTTACGTATATAATAGGATTAAGTGGCCTAGAAGAAGCGTCATGTTATTTACTATTTTATCTATATACCATTAAGTGGTTGAGAAGAAAATATTCATTTCACCTTGCTATTAAGACATTAGCCAGATTCATGGAGTGTAATTTGTTGATAATGGTCATTGCTTCTATTCCATCATTGTCTAGTCCATACAACTCTGCCCACATATCAATGAGAGCAGTAACAGGAATTCTTTGGTCTTCAGGAAATAATCCTAGGTCCATGAAGCACCCTCTGATAACAAGATTATCTTCCAAGACATCCAATATCTTTCGGAGGCATGTAAGTAGTTCAACATTAGAATCAAGTATAGAACGACCTTGGGACAGTTCTTCCACCATCTTTAGCCACAACTCAGAACGCTGATTACGGAGTGATCTCCCAATTACTTTGATGGCAAGTGGTAAACCCCTGCAGATTCTCACAACCTGAATTTGCAACCAACAATAGTCAGTAACCAAGTTTCTATGACTTAGAAACCCAAAATGCAAGTAATGTATCATTATTTTGAGGGGTCAAAACATTCTATTCTATGTTTCTTCTATGTTTTATTTTCTCTTCTATGTTTTCTTTTCCCCTTCTATGTTATTTCAATGATAAGTTGTTAAAAGTGAAACCAAAAGGTTCCAGGTGTTTATATCCAATCTTGTGATGCCTACTTCAAGTGAATAATTTCAGACAAAAAGACAGTACAGATTACCCAATTCGATTCGCACCTTTTGGATGACTTCATCAGGAATACTTGAACCGCTTTCTTCCAAGAGCATATAATGTCGGAAAAGGGTTACTGCATCATCATGACCAAGTGGTTTTAAGATACACTGCATGTCAAATCTAAGAAATGCAACCCTAGAAATCACCAAAATTTTATAATCTGGTATCTGGACTTTAAATTTCTCGACAAGGGCTTCTGAGCCAGGCCAAACATCATCCAGTACCAACAACATTGAACTTCTACCAATTTGCCTTAGCAAAAGTCCCAATTGATTAACTGCATCTTCATCACTTAGAAAATCGGGTACTTGATATCCACAGTGCTCAAATAATCTCTCTACAATAATCTTCAACTTGGGTGTTTTTGAGACGGTGACGAATAAAATATTTCCCCCAAATTTACCTAGGTAAATAAAACCAAAGAGATCTTTAAGCACAGAGTATTCAATGTCTTGTACTATTTATAATGCATTATCTAAGACATTCATTTCATTGTCAGTGGATATTGCAAAAGAATAATTCTGCTATAAGAACACTAGACAGAAAAAACAAACCATACGGATTAAAAGAAAAATGCTTGTTTAATTTGTTGAAACATCATTTGTAGAGAATGGGAAAAGCCCAGGTTATGCCCTTAAGATGAAAGTTGGACTACCATGAACCCTTTGATTCACATATTAGCTTCTTAAAGGATACTATGCACATGTTTGGTAAAAATCTTAGGTGAATAATGGCTCTTTCCATTTTCAAGAATTGTCACAAGAGTTGACAACAGAAGCGATTATTTCTAGAAAACGAGTCAAATGTTGTTTTGAGCTGCTCCCTCTACGGTCAGAAATATGGATTGAAACGTTTCACATGCCATCACTTGGATCTATTACCAATAAAATTTCAAGACATACTTGCATGCCATGTCTGCAACTTCTCAATATATTTCTTTTGGCATCTCTTTTTGCTACTAATTTTCTTTCAATACTAAAACATGGTTGATATTAGCTAGTAGTTGATGGCAAAATATTAGACAGCAAAGAGATAACACGTGAAGAAGTTATGAATGAGTGATGAGCCATGATGAAATCATCTAAAAGAAAATCTAGTCAGAGTGTTTGATGAAATCATCATACATCAAATAAACAAAACTTACTCTTGACTTGTTCATCCCAACAGAGCACTGTAGCAAGAGTGGTTTTCCCCATTCCACCCAAACCAGTCAGCATGATAACAGACCCACCATCTCTGAGAACCTCCATCTTCAACTCACCCAACGGCACATCCAAGCCAACAGTGAAATCTGGGTTTTCAGGAACACCAAAAGGAAGCTTGATAGGTCCTCCAATACCACAAAGCTTCTGCTCAAAATTCTCTTTGCTGAGAAGCTCAAGAATTTCCCTAACTTTGTGCAGTTTCTCTTCAATATCTTTTGGCACAAGCGCTTGGTTGTCACCACCAGCAAATGAACCATCCCTCTTGTGTCCAGATCTGCACAGAAACCAAGAGAGACACTTGTCCAAACAAAAATTCTTGGATAAGCATTTGCACACAAGCTCTTCTTTCGCATCTTTTTCGTCAACAAGGGTTTTGATTTCTTCCCTGGGTGGATTTAAGTGTTCATTGTATTGCTTGATCTCTTGTACCACAGGGTTCATATCCTTGAGCGTTGACCTCAGTATCTGCTTGTTGCTTTCACTACTTTGACCTTTTTCCACTATTTCCGATACCATCCTCAGTCTCTCTTGAAATAGGGCTGGAAGTACAACGCGCTGCGTGGTCTGATCCATGAATGACCAACTTGCTTTTTCTTTCTCTCTGTTTTTCCACAATCAGCAGAATAACAAGTCATGAAAGGGGATAAAGTCAACAATACTTATGAGCGTCTCAAATTGCAAGTTCAGAACATGAAAATAAAACTAAAATGAAAAATACATGAAAAGAAACAGTTATGTTATGTACCTTTGAAATAACCACGGATGTTTCGAGAAAATTCGTGTTTTTGTCTTGCGTGTCCAATTGATTCAGTACGTGCGAGGATCTGAAGTTGAAAGATTCGAAATTAGAGCACAGCTGATTCAAGTTTTTATAGCTTCAGGGATGAACTATGAAGATTCTCATCAGTTGCTTATTCTCTTCCTTGATTTTTCTTCTACCAAACGCGGAAGTCAATTTAACGTTTTCTCAGTGCCGTTAGGTGACATCCAATTACATCTATTTACTACAAGAAAAATTAGTCACCGTCAAATCCTTATTATTGGTGTAACCTATACCACACATTCACATTTTCATAATTATAATAAAAATTTATATAATAAATTTAAATTTTAAAAAAATATAATATATTTTCTTAAAATTATATTGAAAAATGTGTCTGTACAGACACAGACACGAAAATACGTATAATTTCTAAAATGTAAGATACGGGACACAGATCTATATATTATATAATTATAAATTATATAAATTGATAATAAATATTAATGTACATAAGTATCTTCTAGATTATTTATTGGAGTAAAAAAATATTTTTTCACAACTGATTCAAAAAGATTTATTTCTTATTTTTATAGTTATAATAAATATGTGTTATACAAGTGTCATACGAGTATCAGATAAAAATATTTGATGCTGACACATTATCTAAAAAGAATTTCTGAGATTCATAGTTAACTAGTTAGAGATTCCAACCTATTCAGTTTTATAAGAGAATAAAAAGCTTTAATTACAGTACTTATCAAAATAAGATTTTTATTATTAAAAACATGAGTCATGTTACGTGAATAGGTTGGAGTGAAACTCTGGAATAAAAAAATGGTTGAAGTAAAATAAAAAAACGAGTCCACAAGTTTTTTGGATTACCTAGGGTATGTTCGGATTTCACGGAAAAAATCTAAACCAACCTTTATCTTTTAGTAAATATTGTACTAACATATTTCGTTAAAAAAATCACATCATTAAAAATAAAATTTATATCAATTTTAAATTGAATTAAAAATTATATTAATTTGTTTATTTAAAATGTTGTGGAAAGTCATGTTGGCGTAGGATGTGGGGGAAATGAAGAGAGATGGAAAACAATAGTGGAAAGTGGAACATAAATAATGGACCACTGCAGCTTCTAAAATATATCCTTAATATTTGTAAAACGCGTTTATTTAATTTAAAAAATAGTGGTCTGCAAATAATAATAATATTTTATTTAAATATATTCGTATATTATAATTTATATATTAAATTATTATGTCTAAAAGGTAAAACTAATTTTATTCCTGTAGCTTAAACTTTAAAAGTAAATGTTTTTTTTTTAATTTATTATATTTTTTAAAATATTCACTTTCTCTTAAAATATAAGAGAACAATGGTTAGTTTGATATTGTTGGCTTTATCAGGTTGAATAAATTTGTTTAGTCCTTTCAAAATATAGACGGACGTACTAGTACAAATTTTTAATTATTTTCTCAGATTTAAACGAAGATCATTTTTAAATTGAGTAAAATTAACAAAAAAGATATTTATTAAATTAGTATTTTAAAATAAGAAATAAAGACATTGAGCGAAGCTGATTGGAGAATGAAATAAGTTAAATTGTTATAAAAAAAAAGCTGATTTTTTATTTATTTATTTATTTATTTATTTTATGTAAGTTTCATGATAAGTAAATAATTTTAATAGAAATGTGAATAATGTTGATAGAAATTATATTTTTAGATCACCTAACCTAAGTAGTTTGATGGTTGGATAATCCTTATCAATTTAAAACACTTAAATTCAAAATTTGTAAAAATAAAAAGTGATAGAAAATATATTTTAATAAAGATAAGTTAAAAAAAATATGATAAGTTTGACAAACTTCATTAAAATAAAATATAATAAAAAATAAGAATACATATTTTTTTCTCTTTCCAGATAAGGGTTGAACGAATTAACTTCACATGTTATTTTGTGAGAAAATATCATCCACTATTTTCATAAATAGATTAGATTACACATAAAATAATTAATCTATATAGATTTTAATATATATATATATATATATATATATATATATATTACCAAAACTTACATAAATCTATTATACATAATCTATAATATATCGTGTAGTATGAAAATACATAATTTTTCCGTGTAGTGTGTTTACATAATTGATTGTACATTTGTTATAATTAATTATATATGTTATTTGGGTCTATGAATATATTAAATAAGACATTATAATTTTACATAATTGCACTCACATAGAATTCAAATTCAACTAAACTTTAATTATAAGAGAGATGGTTTAATATCGAGATAAAAAGATTTTGATGTAAAGATAACATGGTTGTTACATAAAAATTAACAATCACTTTATTTTTTCTTTTTAAATATCAATCACATATACTTTATAAACTTTTTTTATTCTCTTTTACAAAATTCAAACAACGTCATATTTTACTTCAATTTTTTTCTTTTATTTACTTTCAATCAAATTCATCCTTATTCTAATTTACCTTTACTCTTCTTCTTTTTTACTTTTTTTTACTTTCAATCAAAGTCATACTTACCTAATTTACTTTTACTCTATCATGCTTCTCACGGCAAAACATTGATGATTGCCATGTCTTTGCTTTTTGGCGTATAACTAGCTAGGGTGATTTTGAATTCCAGTCTGCTAGTTATTATTACATTTTTACTTTTGAAAAATGTTACTAATATACTTTTTAACATTTTCAAGATATTTTGCTTTTAATATTATTATTGGTGGTAAAATCTGGACTATATTTATGGTAAAATAATCAATATCTCAAATTAAAATTTTAATAACAATATAAATTCATAAACATATTAAAAAACGGTATGGGCGAGGCCGAGACCTAATCAAATTGATCGAGGCCTGGTCAACCTGATCGAGACCAAGAGAGAGTCGGTCGAAACCTGAGAGACTTGGCCGATCGACGAGGTCGACGACCCACTTGGCCGAAACCTTAGAAGACCTGGCCGAGACGATCGAGACCAGGGAAATCTGGCCGATGGCCAACTCATACCTGAGGATCTGGCCGACGGCCAACCCTGATTACCATTAACGCTCAAACCAAGGTCAGCGAAGTTAATCCATTATTAAGAATTAGGTAATGCAACCCTAAGCGGTATCCACCTCGATAAACGGGTCCAACAAGGTAGGCCCATTAGAATAATATAAATAACACGCATCCCAAGGGATAAGATATGTCATTTATTACTGTTCACCTACCTGAGAGTTGACCACCCGCTTTACTGACTTGAGCGTCGGAGTGCCTTCGCAGGTACCCTCACCATTCGGTGTTCACCTGAGATTGAGTGCCGAAGGATAAGTAGGAGAGCAAGGAGAATCCCAGCTCATCACCCAGCAACCTGACCGACCGAAGGAATGAGAAAAAAACTTCAATAGTTATATATATATATATATATATAATAAAAAAATACATGTCCTTTTCCCTATTTATAAATATTTAAAAAAATTGACCCCTAATCTTAACATCAATTTTATTGACAGTATTATTTTTAGAACAAACAAAATTAATGAATCATATGCTTACTTTAAGAACAAAAAGCGATTCTAACTGCCCCGCCTGTGGTTTTCAAATAAACTAAACGGTTGGTTAATAGAGAAGACTTGTAAGAAGGGTTTGGTAACTTTATAATAATTTTAACTAATTAAATAAAAATAATTACTTTTAGTAAACAAAACAACTGTGAGTTTTCAAAAATAGAATAAAAAATGAAGTTAGGTATTAGGTCACCAACATTGATAAAACAAAAATTATAAAAAAAAATGTTGTGAGTAAGAAATACGTAAGGAATTAAGCTACCAACCCTACTCAACACTCAACGGTCAATTACTAAAGCGTAATTCAATTTTTTGCGGATAACATGTTATATAAATTATTTAATTTTTTAGTGTTAGAAATTTAGCACAATTATAAAGAAAAAAAAATACTACATAAATATCGATATAGAACGGTGAAAGATTATTCTCTTTAATTTTTCTTATATTTTTAAATTCTGTATGTATAAGAGTAAATCCTAAATACAAACAGTTACATATATTATCACTCGAAATATTAGTTTTTTATGTTTAAATGGTTAATTAATTAATTACTTACTTATTGAGGCTGGTATAATATAAAAATATCTTATATTCTAAGTGGACATTACAAAAGGAATGATAAAATTATTATAAAAAGTATTCGAATAAAGTATAAAGGAAAAGGTACCCAGTCACAAAAGCACTGTTGTAAATAAAGAAAATATTCGAAAAAGTGAAAAAACAACGATGATGACCCACAAAAATAGTGGATAATTTTTTTATTTGAAGTCTTTTTCCCCCTAATAATTCATGATTAATGTATTTACATTTTTAAAATACATAGTTTCCGTAGATTTTTTAAAGCTAAGTCAGTGTTTGAAAGTATAAATCGTTACTTTGGCAGATAAAGTATCTAATTACTATTTTATTCTAAATAATTAACATTTGTGATATGCGTGAGAATGTCTCAATCGGAAATAAAAAAGATTTACAACAAACCATATAATGCATGTTTACGACAATTGTAAAAATTTGATTATTTTAATAAGCGATTGTTTTATTACAATCATACTAATTAATATGTAAATAGATTATTTTAAAATAATTGATTTCAATTGAAAGGAAAAAAATGTTTTTACACGAGAAAAATAACATATACATGATATTAAAAGGGAAAAAATGTTTAAAAATAATCATAAATTAAAATTTAAAAAAAAAACGGATTTTTTCAAATGTCTTCTACTATTCCAATACAGCTAAGATTGCAAATACTTTCCTATCTCATGAAACAAAACAAAAAAAATCAGTAAAGATATTATTTTTTTCGAAACATGATCTTAATATAAATCTAAAAATAACATATTCACATAAATAAATAAATGAGTATTAAAATTGTATAATAATATCTAACATACAAGCTTTTATTTAAAAAATAGTATTAAAATTAAATAAACCACACTAAAATATCAGTAGTAATATATTCAAAAGAATAAATATAACTTATTTAAAATTAGTTTAAGTTAATATATTTTATAAATGCAAAAGTTAACGGTTTATTTAATTTTAGTTACTTTTAAAATTTAATTATCGGTGACATATTTTTACTAAATAATCATTAAATCACTAATTATATGAGAATTTTAAAATTTATTATTTAATTATTCTAAAAATAAAGACAATAAAAAGATTAAAATACTATTAAGGATCGCTTTGAGTATGATTTGACAATTTTAAACCATCAACAATTTTTAATCTTGCAATAAGTGTTTATGATGACTCTAAACCACAAATACCATCTATTACTTTAAAGTAATAACACGAAATGATCTTTAGTTTAATAGTGTATATTGCGAATTTACACCTGATTAGATAAAAATTAGTTTTAAAGATTAAAATAATTAATTATTACTTAATTAAATTAGAGATGATTTATAAACTTAAAAAAATTATTGATATCTAAAGTTGTTTCTATTATTAATAAAAATTTATAAAATAGTATTTAATCATTAGTTATTAAACTTTTAGTTATTTACTAACTTCTATTTTAAATTATAGTTTTTTAAAAATTAATTTAAAATCTAAAATATTAGTAGTTAAAACTTGATAATTAAATATCATTTTATAAATTTTTATTAATAATAGAAATCATTTTAAATATAACTAATTTTTTAGAGTTTCTAAAATAGTACTTAATTTTAGTTAATATAGTGACTAATTATTATTTTTATTTTTAATTTTAGTTATTATTTAATGATTTTTTTTAATAATAATTTGAAACATATTTTTTTATTAGAGTGAGAGAATATCTTTCTCGCTTAAAATATGTGTTGCTTGTTTATGTTGGATTCTATCTTACTCACTCTAAATATTTGCCGACTCACTTAAAAGTTATGATTCTTAGACGAAACAACCTTTGTTTAAATCTGTGACTGGTATTTGATATGCATTACCCACTGTCATTTCTTCACGATGAAGAATGTAGTTTTTTTATTGGTAAACTTTGTCTATAAAAAAGATATGGGTTGCGTACATGTATTGCATACTAGTTGAAATAAAATATTGAGAGATACATTAGCTTCAATTTTACTCCTTTTTTATTCCAAGATTCGTGAGTGTGTGGTGAGGTTATTGATATTTGATCCCAATAATGTGCACTCTCTGAAACTCGAATGGTGCTATTATGGAATACTTAACACACATAAAAAAGAGAATACTTCAATCTTGTCGAGGTAAGGAATAAAAATCTTCTCTAATATGATTTTATTGAGTTGATATAGATAATCAAACAACTCCTAATTCTCCCAGTCAAAGGTACAAAAGTAATAATTTGTTATTATCAAGACTTTTAATTTGTTCATTTTCTTAATACGTCGTATACATGCAGCATTTTACTTAACATGTGGTAAATATTGAAGCTGGCAAAGTGATCGGGGATGAAAAGTGAAGAATTAGATTCATAAAATCGCCTTCACCAACCGGTTTCAATTATTAAGGAGGTTCAAATTGTCCATTAGTCAATAACTATTAAATAAAATTCATTATGTTTTTTTTTTAAGTTTTTACATTGACCTGGTTTGAAATATGCAAGAATATAAAATTTATACATAGCAATATAATGTGATATGTATAATAGTGTAAAAAGAGAAAAAAAAAAGTGTAGAAGAACGACAAGTGCACATAAAGCATGCAAGAAGAAAAACGTTATATTATTCATACTTACAGAAGAAAGAAGTATTGCCTAATAAATCAGCTTTACAAAAGAACAGAAAAAACAAATATAACAGGAAACATATGACAGAAATGAGAAAGGAACTCAACAACCCCTCAAGTCGCACAATATATGTTTATCAACACAAGCTTTTACACAATTGTGCTGAAATTTCCTGAATTAAGTGATTTAGTGAATATGTCAACAACTTGTTGATTAGAAGATATAGGAAGCAACTAGAAGAGTTGTGTTAAATGTTTCTCCCACACATGTCAACATGCTTAAGTTTTTTCACGAAAATTAGGATTGGAAATTGTGTGCTAATTGATTATCACATTATAGAATAACTAGTAATTGTGTTGCTATATTTTCATCCAAGAGATCTTTTAGCCGTTGTAACTCACTGGATGATGGCAAGTAAGGCCTTAAAAGATGATTGTGATATTATGGATTGTTTTTTGGATTTAGAGAACAAACAAACAAAAATGAGTAGCAGATCGTTTGATTTCACGACGTCAATTTTCAGGATAAGTGACCTAATTTGAATCATCAAATCCCTTAAGTTGGAGGCTTGAGTTGTTGGGAAAAAATAGACTCCGTGTAGGAGTATCTTGATGTAGCATAAGATACAATGTGTTACTCTATGATGATGCAATTGAACTGCATAACTTAGGTTTAATCTAGTATTTGTAAGATATAATAGTCTAATAATGGGTTGATATAAAGTGATATCTTGCAAAGATGTTCTTTGTTCAACATTAAATGTTGTGTTTTTACTCATGAGAGTTATTGATGATAATGTGGACGGACTCATCCAACATTTTCTACATTGGCCTACAAAATGTGAATCAAGTTGGTCCACTCCATATAAAAAATATGGGTTGATTTTTTTTGTCCATCCCACATAAGGGCTAGCTTGTGGGTTTGCGGACTAGCCAACATAAGAAAAAAGATTTTTGAAAAAAAATATAGATACAAATGTATCTTAATAAAATTCCATTATAAAAAACTTGTTGCTAAATAATTAAATTATTTTGACTAATTTTTTCAAAAATTCATGCATGTATCAAGTCTTTCAAAATTATAAGAAACAAAACTCCTACAACATACTAACATCCAATTCAACCAAAACAACATTAACATTTATTGAATTACAATTTGTAGTTGTTATACCATGACTTGGAGATCCCCACAACTGCATTACCACATCAAACAAGACCAATTTAATTGCTTCTTCCATTTGTATTCATGGATAAATTGGTATGAAAATAAGTGTATTATTTTTAGGGATTGAAAATTTTAAGGTATGCGGGTTGACTCGCCCTACCCTATGGGTTATACAAATGAGTGTAAACATACAAGCATGTTTAAATAATCAGCTTGCTCCAAGTTTTTTTTTCTATCAAGTTATTATGACTCGTCTCGCATTATCATCTTTAATGGGAGTGGAGAAGTACTTTGCTGCAAGAAGACTAGTGTCACCAAGAAGATCTATGTTCTGTGAAAAAAAAATACCCTTGTTACTTCGGGCAATTTTCAAATTGAGAAAATATTTAAGTTTTTTCAAATCCTTAACCTTAAAAACTTTGTCTAAATATCGAGTGATGTGTTGAATGTTTGAGATACAATCCCCTCCAAGTGTGGTGTCATCTACATACACAAGAACGGTGAATAAGTATGAGTCCCTTTTGAAAGAAGAGCGGGTTGAAATGCGGGTGTTCAACATAATGTGATAAGCATAATACTAGAAAGAGAAAGAGAGAGAAATGCATATAGAAGAACAAGACGTGCACGTAAGGAGAAAAACATTATATTGTTCATACTTACAAAATATGAGAGAAAACAAATAGAACAAAAAGGGTATAACATAAAAGAGAAGGGAACTCAACAATAACCACGATGTCACTAAAATAATTTAGTTTGGGATGTCGAACCCAAATTTTGTGAACAAAGAGATTCTCACTCGGGCCAAAATCATTGATGAGAAACAGTATTGGGCTTAATTTTCCTTCATCCTAAAAAGTAATGGGTCATACACATTACTTCCTAATGAATAGCTTACCGGCTGCTTCTTCCTGCACCTCCATATCTTCTTGTGCCACTTCCATATGTTTTTTATATTCCAAAAATACCCCTTTTTAATATTCCGGATTACATAATCCAGAAGTCTTTTTCTAGATCCGAATTAGTTTCTGGATTATGTAATCCAGAAGTCTTTAGTGATTAGCTTCTGGATTACATAATTCGGAAGTCTTTTCTATACATAAGATTTGCTTCCGGGTTATGTAATCCGAAAGTTTTTTCTCCAGATGTGTGATTAACTTCAAAATTACATAATCCGGAAGTATTTTCTAAATATAAGATTGACTTTTGGATTATGTAAATCCGAAATATATTCCAATTACATAATCCATAGGTTTATTTTAAAAGCAAAAAAGAGTTTTGGATTTTATAAATCTCAAGAATACTTCCGAATCCAAAAACAACTTTCGGATTATGTATGGAGGTAATACAAAAAAGGAGAAAACGATATTTTTACATTTAGTATGGGGTGGCAGAAGAAGGTACGGAGGTGTAGGAAGAAAGAGTCTAGCTTACTTCTGTAATCCCCAATCCTCATCACTCCCTCATTCCCCTCCACGGAATGTTCAAGCAATGGACTCCAAAAATGTAGAGAAAAAAACAGCACAAGCTCGTAATAATTTTGAAAAGG
>Ga0123342_1000563_pt1 | contig 59032 bp, 24 predicted proteins | sample Turbeawhitnodule_FD_89960 | JGI IMG/M metagenome (GOLD analysis project Ga0123342, IMG submission 89960) | Root nodule microbial communities of legume samples collected from Mexico - Turtle bean Mexico white nodule | ecosystem: Host-associated > Plants > Roots > Nodule | place: Mexico: Nepantla... | reverse complement strand
TGCCTAAACTCTCTTAGGAATAGGCTTTTAATCTTCAAACCTTCACCTACAAAGGGAGTTGGCCGAACCACTCCTACTCTTCATACTTCTCATGCACCTCCAAGGCTAACATCACTCTTAGGAAAGCCTTGTTCCACCATCAATCCATGGAGCTTCCGCATTCATCAACAAAGACCGCAAGAAAGGAGACACAAATCCATCAATGAGTGACCTAGATTAGGTATAGATTGTGAAAAGTTAAAGGAGATTGTTAGTTTGATGTATAAAGTAACGTGAAGCCTCAACGTTTTTAAAATAGACATAACTTTAAGTAAAGAGTGAAAATATGTAGAAGGAAACTTATAGATTTATATATGACCCTTATGAGTATGTAATAATACTGTTATGTGTGATGAATGTTTATTCATGAATAACACCTTTCATATCTTCTTAGACAAGTTTATCATAGTTTACATAGATGACATGTTGATCTATTATCTACTTGGGAAGCACATGAGGAACACATAGGGGTAACGACAACATTCTTGAAGAAAAATAGTATAAGTGGAAGCTTTGGTTGGTGAATATGAAAATTTTAGGGTATGTCATATCAACTCAAAAAATCTAGTTAATTCAATCAATGTAGATGACATATTTATGTGAAATGTCACAAGAATGTCATGGGGACCAATAATTATTTGAAACTAATTGATTGTTACAAGAGGTTTATGTAAGGTTTTCTAAGATAGTGTTCTCGCCGGTTGACTCTGGAAATAGGTTGTGACTCTGTCTGCCTATGCTGGAATTTGCTATTTTCCTTGGATGTTGGAACGTGGCTCTGTTTGAAACAGAGGGAGCTCTACCTGTTGATTGCACTCCGACGATCAAGTCAGTACAGGGCTTATAGAAACAATAAGTAAGAAAGTAGTTTCAGTCTTAGAAACAGTGTACCTTTACCAGGAATCTCAAGTCCCTTTTATAGACTACTTTTAGGTTACTTTTTGTAACAACCCTTCTCTCACGAGAACCTTATCTCGAGTGAAAGTAGGTTTGATGGGAGGAGAGTCTGTTACAATGTGCACAATCTTAGTACAACAACCGCAGAAAATCTTCCTCCTTGGAGTGTATAATCTTAACAACATGGCCGTCAGGGTACCAACTCATGTACCAGCATCATGAGGCCCATTTGTTTACTGTAGGCGTACTAGCCTTCACGTATCATGCATACAGCTTTTTTGGGCTTAGGCATCTTTAGGGAATATTTAATTGTTCTAGACCCGAATGTACTATACACACCACATGCACTTTTTTGCTGATCAGGCCTTATATACATTAAATATATGAATGAACCTCAACGCACACATTCCTAGGGCCACTTACGTGACCCATTAACTCGACCAGACCGCCGAGCTGACCTGCTTAACCTAGGTGTCGATGTCCGATCACCCGAGCGCTGAGCCCAATGCTCTGGTCTAGTACAGATAGTAGTGTTGTCCACACCTCCTATTTTATTTTTTTAGGGTGGACGATATGAACTCCGACTTGATATAGACTAAATTTCAATGATTGATATTTTTGCTTGGATGAATAAGAGCATAATTTTCTAGAGTTGAGGTGGAGGTTGATTAGTTAGTATTAACAATTACTTCCATACAGAAACTTCTTGAGTATAAGATATCATATCATAGGTTGGGTCGTGTGTGGATGTAAGAAAAGAAGCGATGGATTATATTTGAAGGGAACTAAACGTTCATGAGAAGAATTACTCTTCTTATGACACGAAAATTATGGTAATCATGTTGTCTTGAATATCTAAAGGCACTGTTTTGATAGTCCTTGGTTTCACATATTCAATTTCATAAGAGTCTTAAGTACTTTTTTGATAAAAAAAATAACTAAATATGAGACAACTTGGATGGATGGAATTTCTTAAGGGTTACGACTTTGAGCTATAGTGTCACCCTGGGAAAGCACACACTGTGGCATATGCTTTGAGTTGAAAATCTATACATGCATCTATGATAATGGTGAAGAAATTAGATTTAATAGAATCATTAATAAACATGAACTTAGTGTTAGAATATATGGCCTTAAACAAGAGGGGGGTGAATTGTTTATGAAAGATTTTCACAAACTTTGAAGGTATAATGAAAGCCAATGAAGAATCACAGAAAAGGAAACTATGGAAAGCAATGCACAATGTTGTTTTAGTTTATTTCCAGAAAATCAACCGGTTGTTTTTACGATTCAACCAGTTGTTTTTATCAGTAGTTAATAAAAACAACTTAAAACAGATATATGTGAGATCAGGAAAAGAGAGAATCACACAAACAAATTTATATTGGTTCACTCTTACACCAAGAGACACATCCAATCCCCAAAAACCACTGGGTATTTAGTATGCAATCAAAATCCAGATTACAAACACACCACCAAAGAAGTTACCTTGAACACCTCAAGTCACACACTTCCTTAGGCACACAAACACCACAGAAATCATAACACCCTCTGATTCTGCACCTACACACCAGTATTCAGAAATACTAGAGATACAAAAAGGATTACACCTGATGAAGATCAAATCAAAAGATTACAGCAATCTTATTCCACTTCTTTGAGAAAATCCCAAAAGCTTGAATGCAAAATCTTTAAAACTATAATCTGTTTTCACACTTTCACAAAAAATGTCTCAAAATTGTATCAATCTTTAAGAGAGTATAACAACCTCTTTAAATACTCCAAAAGTTGTTAAAAACATTTAAAGCATGAGCCTATTCAGTTAGAAAACATTTAAAGCTGATTTGCAAACATAACAGAAATTGAATTCACGAAACAATCGATTGAATTGATTTGACAGCCAAGTCAACAAAGTCAAACAGCTTCAAACCCTTTTCAAAAACCACTAAGTGTCAAACAACCGATAAAACAACTAGTTGTTTTTTCACTTCTTTATAAAACAATCTTTTTCAAAAAGATTTTGATTCCAAACTGTTTTAGATTCAGACAAAGAGTGGATTACACATTAATCTACACAGATCCCACCCACACAAGCAGCAACTTCAGCCTTCCATCAAACACCATGGATTTGGAGACATCAAAACTTCAAGATCATCCTTGATCAACACTTAGTTGTAGAACTAAGACCCAATAGTCTATGCTTAGGAATGTTAAAAATCTCAAGTGGATTCTTGGAAGAAACAAATGGATTTCAAGAAACAGACCAACTTTTGCAAGAAAAGTTTACAGTAGGATTAAAAGAAAAGGAATTTGAATTCCACAAGGATTCTAGGCATCATCAAATGTAATTAATATAGAATTTTCATACCTATAGAAAACTAATAATGGAGGAAGCTCATAAGAGTACCCTAAGTATTCATTTGGGTATAATAAAGATGTATAAAGACTTGAAGAAAATGGTTTAGTGGTCTGGGATGAAGAAGGCAATAGTGAAGTTTGTTGCACGTCACAAAAAAACAAAAGTGGAACATAGAAGTACCAATAATAAGAAATAACATATACTTAAAGGATTGGAAACGAAAGGAAGCGAAGGAGGAGGGTAGCGCAGAGAGAGCGAAAATCAAACTTTGCAAAACTTCGAAAGGGTAGTTAAACCCTAATTAAGTGTTAAAAGAATATTTAAGGGCGCCAACATGGTATGAAATTTGAATGACCAAATATGATTCTTCGAAGGTCACTTCAAACATCACATGGGTTAAAAAAATGTTGGGATTCTTCCACCAAAGGAAATAGCATTTCATTTTTGTGATAAGAGGTCGACTAGGCTTTACAACGTCTTGTTTCAAGCCTGGGAGCCTATGGACCATACATAATACGCCATCGAGTTTGGAATGACATGAATACTGGGTATTATAGTTAACATGGTTGAAAGGCATGTTTGACATAACAATCGCGATCTACAACTAAATGTATGCAAGTACACCTGTGAATATTGTTGTGAATATAGGAAAAGTTAACCAATTTAATAACTAAATCAATTACGAGATTGTTGAAACATAACTATAATTCCACAAAGAAAAGTACTAAACTCCAAATATTTTGGAATGTAGGAAGTTCAGTTAGGCATTTTTCTATAAATACATTATAACCTCTAGGTGTGAGGATCATTGTTTTTCCCATACTCACTACAACACAACTCTAAAGGATCTTGGTGTTCTGGTTCTAATGTGTGATCCAATAATCCTTTTTTTGCTAAAATATGCTTATTAATCATTAACATAGAGATTCAATAAAACTATCCAAAATCTCAAAAAAAAATAAAGGAATATTTGCTTTGTGGTACTTGAAATGGATTGAGAAAATAAAAAATTTAAAGATTAGATAATATTAGCTAAGATTTAAAGAACAACATAATAACTAACTAGAACTTATAAAATACATCTAAACCCTAAACCTTAAACCCTAAACCCTAAACTCTAAACTCTAAATCCTAAACCCTGTGAACAAACACACAAAATTTTGGATACTCTATCTAGAAGTCCTGAGAATTAGACCAATGTATTTTTTTCTAGAACAACTATAAATAAGACTAATTTACACTATATAAATATAGATAATTATTATCTTCTTACACATTAATTTTTTTAAAATGAGTTATATTTAAACTCATGTATGAGATATTACACTTCATCCTAATAAGATTTGTTGGGTCTATCATGTCACCACTATTGAACATATGTTGAACTACCCATAAATATCTAGTCATAAATGTTTAAAATACAATTTTAGAAAAATAATTTAAGACAACTTGTATAAATTAATTTAAAATAAATTACAACAACATCATTTGGATTTCTTTTTAAATTACATCTACACCTTCTACCCTTTTTGCAAGATTTTAATGACCTCTTTTTATTGATGATATAAGCATAATGCCTTTAAACTATTTATCCATTCGAACATAGCTTCATAAATTAAGTAAAATAACACTTGGATGGTTGACGGTCCATCAAATCTTGGCCAATGCCCCATAAGCATTCCATTGCTATTGTAGAAATCTTAGAGGTTGGGTAAGATAATAACATTACAAAATAAGATAGGGTGTTTACACTCCATCAAATAGATGAAATGACTAAATGTTCCATTTAATTCGTCTTCGTCTTCATTTCAGAAAAATCTTTTCATAATACATTTTAGACAATTATTTTGAAAAGAATACATTCCAGTACGTATTATATATATTCGGAAAAGTTTATTTTAAGAATTATGTTCCAAAAAAAATTTTCTGAAAATTCCAAAAAATATTTTCTAGAATACATTTCATGAATTTTAGAAACTATGTTCCATAAAAAAACTAAAATTCATTAAAGAAAAGGGTAAAACAATCAATCTTAGATTTTTGATAGGATGCAGGAATAAACACCAATAAGATGTCTTGCAAACGCTAAACCAATGTCACTTTCTTTCTTGTTGAACCACCCTTTGTCACTTGTTGAAATTTGTCGATTCCTCATTATTAAACTTCTATTATCCTTAATTTTATATTGAAAAAATGAAAAGTGGGAACTGTAAGAAATTTGACCCAACGGCACTGCAACTGCAGCAAAGGTTTGAATCAAATTCATCACAAGAGAGAGGTGGTGCCACATAAATACAAAGCTTTCATGGATCCCCACAATCACTGCCCAACCTAAAAGGACTATGCAATAAAGGTTGTAATCACACTCTCCCATAAAGCACACGCTATAATGAAAAAATATAAGGAAATCTTTAATGATACATCATAGACAAAATCATAATTTTAAGATCTCTATAAAATAATATGAATATAATATAAATTTAACACTTGGACATGTGAACATGACCTAAAGTAAAGACTAATGGTATAGTGAAAATAGATAATTAAATAAAACATTAATTAAGATACAGTTTTAACACAATATTTTTTGCATTGGAATTAAATTTTTAATTTTTTTAAATGTTATAACACAAGAAAAGCCACAATCAAGAAATTAAGAGATTTTACATATAAAAGAGATTATGTAAGAGACCAAACTAAATGACAACCTCAAAAACCAATATGGGTCGTCTATATATCATGTGTACCATCACGCAGAAAATGACAATGCTAACTTTGAAACAGGCTAAGACTAGGCTACATATCCAAATTCAATCAACCACAGTACATATGTGCCATATAATAAAAAATTAAGAAAAATATGAAAAACAAGTTTATTTAAATTAAATACATAATCTATAATAATATAAAATCAACACTCCATCTTGTATACACATTTTATTATGTTATTAATTACATTCTAAAATTTCAATATTTTTTACTACTACTCTGTTATGTACCTATGACGATGTATACCATATTACTCTTTTAGGTGGAATGTATGTAAATATATGTTACTCTTTTGCCTACATTCCACCTAAAATAACCTGACACCAAATTCCACTTAAAATAACCACTCAGTCCAATTATACAATGTATTTCGTGTCTCTAATATTATTTTCATTCAAATTTAGAATTATACTTCAAATTTAAAAAATAATAATATATTTATGTAAATAAATATAAATATAAAACTAAAATTAAAACAAATATTACTTTAACTCAATAAAATAAGATAGTAAAATACAGTGTATTTTTGTTTGTTAAAAAATTTAGAAACTACATAAAAGCTTTTTTTACTAATATGCATAGAGTAATTTCAAGTGATAGAAAAGCAAATTTTAGTTTTTCTTTTATTGGTTTCATATAAGGTTTTGGGAATAGACTCCTAGAAACAAACTACTTTAATTAGTGAAAATAACAAATCAATTGAGTTTTATCAAATTGTTTCTACTAGAATATTAAGGCTTTTGAGATTTTTGTAACCGCACCGCATCATAAAAGACCCACAAGACCATAACTGCAATTTAAAACCTGGTTAGGATTTCAAAATGGAATCCAGTTTAAGAATAGCAGGACATCATAATCCCTTGCTTCTCCTACCAACGATACATCAAATGTTCATGTTATCAATATCTGAATCTGAACAACTAGGGTTTAGTGACATTTTCGGTTTCATTTCATAACCCAATGTATTTGTGCGCTAAAAATAAGCGTGCTACATAGTTTTGGCAGATATTTTCTCCCCCTTTATAAACATTTCCTTCCCATTTGTGAATCTCCTGAAATTTTGGAGATGCTGTCTCGCAATGATTGGGTCATTGTTTTCAATAGCAATTGTATGAGTTAATTCCTAAAATCTGTTTTTGTAGAAACATATATTTCTTCCATCTTCATGTCACAGAATTGTAGTACATCAATAGCCACATCTTCAAGATCAGAATACCAAATATTTGAAGAAATTTAAAGGGAAAGCAAAAGCTTTAATCAATGAATTCATGTAAGAGAGAGAGAAGGGGGTATGCTGTGGATATACCTTTCATGTCCTTCCTGTTTCTCTCATCCAAGGCAAATCGGTGTTAAGAGAAGATGGCATACCCATATGGGTATCAGAAGAAACTGAAAATTTTCCCTTCTTTGACCACTGCCAGATTTTGGAAACAGAATAACTCTCACCTTTACAGACACTTGTAATCTTCTTTCCTTCAATATCCCCCTCAACTGAAAATCTCTCTAAGTTTTCTGTTCCTTTCACGAATTGTACAACACCTTGTGGATCATGGCTCAAGGTTACCCTGAGGTCTGACTTGCCAAGCACGTATTGATAAGATCCCATGGAGTAACATCTTCTGGCATCCAAATTATTGCTACTAGTCTCTCCTCCTGCAGCCTCCTCTGCCTCCACATCAAGCCTTCTGAATTTTCCAATTCTCACGGGGAAAACCCCCTTCTCTACCACAGTTTCTTCAATTTCAACCGTTTTCTGCCTGGTTGTGAACTCATTTTCCCCATTGCAGGGCCAACCCCCATCATCTCTCAAATCATCAAAATCAAACACTTGATTTTCAAGGGAAAAGCCAGGAGTAAGGAGGGTTCCCCTACAAAGAGGGCATGAGGAGTTGGACAAAAGCCAGGTGTCTATACAGCTTATATGGAAGGCATGGCTGCACATAGGGAGCAACCTGAGCTTATCCTTTTCAGAAAACTCACAGAGACAAACAGCACAGTCAAATGGCTCCTTCAACCCCTTTATCTCCTTGTATTGGAAAACAGGAAGTCCATCAATAAAAGCCTGGTCCAGACCAGAATCATGTAGATGGAAAAGTTGTTGCAACTGCCTTTGAAGAGCATCAGAGGTTGCATTTTCCTGGTTCCTATTGGATTCGGAAGATGCTGAGGAAGAAGGGTTCTTTATGAGAAATCTAACAAGCAGGTGGAGCAGGCCAGAGATGAAAAATAGAACAGCCAGAATCACTATGATGAAAAGAACAGCAGGACTAATTCTAGCACCAGAGGATGAAGGTGAATGTGGTGAGGGAGATGATGATGATGAAGAAGACATTGATTCTTTGTGGAATGCACCCCAAATTGGGGGTGAAGGGGGAGGCAAAACCGGTGGTGGATAGCTCATGTAACCATCTTTATGTTGGATTTGATGCTGAATCCAAGCCATCTTCAAATGGGTATGGTCAAAGGACCACTTACCATTCATGCTTTCTCTTTAAAATCCCAAAAGTCATAAACGTGGACCCATAAATCATGCTCTTGCCTAACCCAAACTCAAACTCATCCACATACAACACAACCCTATTAACATTTCGAAACTACAAATAACATAGAAAGTGAACACTTGTTACTCAGATAAATAAATGCACAACCGAGATGTGGTAGATGGTTGTGGAAAAACGAAGCAACGATGAATTCAGCATTGAGCACAACCAAGTACCAACTACATATTATTTATTCATTTTTCATATTGGCTAATCATTTCGAATGAAAGGTAAAACCAGTGATGGACCAACAACGAGAGAAACAAAAACTAACATGTGATGTGTCTTGTTTTAAAGAAAAAAAAAAAAACAAACATAATAACAAGAATATCTGAAACTTAACTCACCAACTACTTTGTGAGGGGCACATTGTTTGAAAAGTGTATTGAAACTGTGATTTATCTTGAGGCTTTCAGGTAGCTGAATGAACCCTAGGGTGCAGTCTTTTTTAGTTGCTCAAGTCAAATAGGGCTGAGAGAAGAGTAAAGTGAACTGTGAAACGCTTTTCTCTTGGCTCAAACTCTGTCTCGTCCTTGTCATGTTTGTGGGTTAGAACAACAAAGTGGCCAAAGAGAAAGAGCAATAGTTTCCAAAGTGCGAGGTAAAATGATGACAAAAACAGATGCTCAAATTTTAATCCCACTCGCCACAACTGCCGCGTGGGTTTCAGTTCCCAAAATATTCTAAGCACCATTTGTTGCCGACTTTTGAATATTTTGTACTGATACAATGAGTTGACAGGTTAACTTCACAGGGAATTATGAAATCTTAAAGAAGCGGCAAGTATTGGTCCATTTCATTCATATTTTTAAATTTAATCAAAATTTAAAAACATACGTTAATTTATTTATTTTTAAATTATGATATTACGAAAAGTAGGTGTTTTTTAATTATGTTAAAGGTCAAACACATATTACAAGAATTAAATTTCTAACTAATTAAAAGTTAGCTAAAAAATATGAGTATTGGACGTGTGTCTCTTTATAAGAAAGAATATATTATAATAAAGAAATGAAAAATCACAATAAATATATATATATATAAATTAACTTTTAAAATAAGTAGTTAACAGGTAAAATTAAATAGAAAAATCATTTGATCATAAATTGTAAAGCAATTAATTGATTTTTCTTGATAAAAAAATAAAATAAGTTTAAGTTCTTTTGTTGTGATTTCTTATGTTATCAGGGAAATATTAATATGAGTGATGACAATTATTTTTCTATAAAGTAGAACCATCATTTTAAAGAATATGCAAAACAAATTGTAATGATAGTATACTTTACCGTTCTTTTTTTATCTATTTTTCAATGATATAGTTATTAGTTATGATCGGTGATTAGGGATATGGATGGATAGAATTTTTAAAAATCCAATTCAACAAGTCTAATTAAATTTAAATAATTGAGTTGAAATTAATTCTAAATTTCTATCCTTTAAAGGAAGCGATTTGAATTTTTATAATTAATTCCATTTCAAATCAGAATTCATGTGTTTTTAAAAAATTATATAAATGTTTATAAATTAGTTTATATCAATTTAAAATATTCTTATATGTTCTTTGGAGTAAATAATTATTCTCCTCACGGTCTTCCGATATATTGTTGACAACTTTGGGCTTCTAGTCACTAGGTTGGTTGACTTGGATTATTTTCATCTAGGTGGACTTGGACTTTCTTCACTTGCTAGACTTAGGTTTTCTCTCGATTAGGTGAACTTGGGCTCACTCTTAATTGGGTGGTTGTATCTGCAAGGTGTTCCAATGATAAAGTTAGAATCAGTTTGATTAAGCTCTAATTTTATAAAAAACACTACTTACCTGTTAATTATATCATTTATTTATAGTGCTCATCATTGAATTTTTATTAACTTTATTGGGCTTTTACTTTTTACACTTTATAATTACCAAATGTATTTTTAATACTTTGGGCTTATTCATTGGGTCTTGATACATTGTTACAACTGTTTTATTACTTCTTTATCTTTTCTAATTTTACTGACCTTTATTATGCTATCGACCTATCGACCAGTCCTCGGACATCGATGTCAGGGATCGACATCAAACCTCGCCAACAGAGGGAGAGATCGGACATCGGTGGTCTGAACTGCTATAGTGGGCCACGTAAGGTGGGCCCCAGGATTACACTAGTTACCAGTTAAAACATCAAATATGGGAGGAAGCCCTAAGACACGAGGGATCCATGCAGGTGGTGTGTATAGCGCATTCAGGCGCGACACGAGTAAATAGTCCTTGAAGGCGCTAAGGCCCGTTAGAATTAGGGTTTCCAAGGGAAGATGCATGCATGGCACGTGAATACTTAGGACACCCACAAAACATATGGCGCCAGAGATTTGGTGCACAAGTTGGTACCCAGGCGACCATTCTGTTAGTCGTTGCACTCCAGTTAAGTGAAGTCATATGTGCCAGATTATGTTAAGGTTATGTAATAGCGGCATAGGGACATTCTCCGAGGAACCCTAGATACGGGTAACAGAACAAAGGTAAACCCTAGTTTCAACCTATATAAAGGGAACTAAGAACCCTAGCAAGGTACACGGTTTCTAAGACTAAAACTACTTTATACACTTATTGTTTCTTTGCCCCAGTACTGACTTGAGCATTGGAGTGCAAACGGTCGTTAAGGCGTCCTTTGTCTTTGCAGGTGAGAGATTCTTCGACCAAGGAAGTTTGATTCTCAAGCGAAGACAGGTGGGTCAAAGATTGTCGTTCGAGTCAACCGGCGAGAACAACTGACCTTTATTATGCTATCGACCTCTCGACCTTTCGGTCATATATTCTCCTAACCAGTACACTAGCCTCCCTAAGCATGAGGATTTTGTAAAGTGATGAAATATCGATAAAAATGCTCTTAACTTTTTTACTTTTAATAATGTTACCATTTTCATATTTATATATTCTTTGCATTAATTGCGACTGTATGAAAGATTGTATTGATTCGCGTGCATGATGATTAATGTTAACATTGATTTGAAACGTCTCTCATCCTTGATTGTAGGATATGTTTGAATCTAACAATTAGAAAATCGCGTTGTTTTGTTTGCCAAAAGTTATTAACTTCTATAAATAGTTTTTTCCTTCATGATAATGACCCATTGCTTTTGTTGCATTGTTGTGGACGAGAAGTATTTCTGCGAGGTTTTAAGAAGGTATTATGTCTTCCTCAAGCTCTATTTCCAGTTCTGATGGGGATTTGGGATTTTCGAGCACAAGTGATCAAGTTGCTGGGAGAGTGGTTGAGGATATTGATATGAATAATCATTTCGCTTCATCCACAACTATACCAATTGCAAGAAATAAAGCTTTTGTTGGTTTTCCTTTAAGTGATGATTCGCCTGATTTAGAAGCTAAACATCGGGTCGAAAGGGCAGAAGAAAATTTGAGTTTAAGACAAGGTTATGAATGGGTGGATTTTAAAGTCTGAGAGTATTTTTCACGGTATCGTTGGTCTTCAGCTCTTCGTAGTTTTTTGTCAAATATTTCCATTTACTCCCTAGAAGCCACTGAGGATATTATTTATGTTCTCGTCGGTTGACTAGGTTGAACGCCTTCTCTTGGATCTGCCACAATTGAGTTTTGACTTGTATCTCTCTGTTGAACTGAAACGTGACTTCGTTGTGACAGAGGGTGCCCTACCTGTTGATTGCACTCTGAAGATCAAGTCAGTTAGGGCTTATCAAAGTAGCATCTAGGTCAAGTATCTTAGAAAACGTACCTTTACCTGGAAACCCACTCCTCTTTTATAACCACCTTTGCAACAACACGTGCTCAAGGGAATAAATCCTAACTGAAAATAGAAATGAGCACATAAAATAATAACAGAAAACCCACCTGACATGGGCATCAATTATTCAATATTCTGTTATAAGTGCACATACTTATCTTTTAGGATCAACATCTATAAAAATACTTTGTACGTATCCCACACGCAACAAACAAACATACACAATTATTTATAAGAGCATACATACAAAAGATCTCACCCCTATGTAGAGGCAATCACATTGTGTTCGTTTTCGACAGACTCTTTCCATTGGGCCAAAACTCATAATCTCCGCCTAGGCCCAATAGCCGTGTTGACCACTCACTAGCCCACACCGAGGACCGAGCTATTCTCAAGATAAACCATTGACTGAGTCCCTGCCCAGTACAAGCCCCCCAGGCTCAAGCTGAGCTAGGCTAAGCAAAGAGTTTGAGTGCATCAGTATTTGATAAGACAGTTTCACGTAAGTTAGGTAGGCACGGTGCACGAAGCATCATTGACACGACGTTTCACCTTAATTAATCTCTAGCATACACATGGCGCAACATCAAGGGTGGAAATGAACTTAACGTTTCGAATTCCTTTTTATGTATATATGTTGCCAAACGTTGATTCGTGCCACGCTACCTCATTTATCTGAATTTGAAACCCTTCTTCTCCCTCGAGTTCGCCTTTTATTCTTCTTGCGCCCTCCTCTTCAGAGTTGATTCTTTTTAACTTCAACAAGTATTTTCTCTTTTCGATTTATCTATATCTTTGAGTACTTATATCTATACTGCTTGAGCTGGGTTTGTATACAAATTTCATACTTTCCATCGGTGATCATGCTTGTTTCTTTGTTGCTTGTATCATCACAACTTTAAATGTTCATGCATTTGGCTTGTTATTATTTACCCTGTTTGGTCTGAATTTTGTTTTCTGCAACCTGCCTGTATGTTGTGTTTTTAGATAAACCCTGTCATGGATTACAAAGCCTTATACCCTTGGGCTCCCCAAAACCTTTTGGAAGAGACCTCCTCCTTCACTGCCTCTTCTCGAATAGTAACCCTTAGGAAAAATGGCTGCCCCTTTGGTAGGGAAAACGATAGGATACATGTAGTTCCCTGTAGAGAAGATGAATCAATATGTTGTGATGAGTCTTCTGACCTTGGGAAACCTTCTTTCTTTTTCTATGTAACAGTATTCAAAAAGGTCCACCTACGTCTTCCTCTTACTTACTTCGAAAAAGAGTTTTTAACCAAGTTAAACATCGCTCCAGCTCAACTACATCCTAATAGTTGAGCGTTTGTCCAAGCCTTTGTTGTTCTTTGTACGCAGTTCGACCTTACGCTGTTTGTGGAGGTTTTCCTATACTTTTTTAGGCTAAAAAATTGGGCCGCCAACTCTGGGTATCCTTCAATGGCGCTCCTAGGAGGGGCTTGCTTACCCTTTTTCAATCTTCTTACAAGAACTTCAAAGGTCACTTCTTAAAATTTCGTGCTAATAAATATCATCCTACCCTTCTGGACGGGTTCCCCTTATATTGGACCGAAAAACCTTGTTTTACTGTGGCCCGACGCTTGGAAGACCTGCCATCCTCCGACCAAGAAGTTTGTAAGTTCTTATTGAGCTTACAAGTTGTCTTTGACATCGGTTACCTGTTGAGCAGAGAATTCGATCCAGATGCTCTAAAGAGTTACACCGATACATTTCTTTTTTTCTAGACTTAACGAGCTCTTCTTTTCTTTATAAGTTGTAATCTCTTGTCTATGTCTTACTACAGGGAGGATGTTGGCCAGATTTAGCAAAGAAGAACTGGAGAAGATGGCGAGGAAAGCCAAAATGGCCAGCCAAAAGCCATTGAAAGCTCTTGAGGCCCTTGCACCTACCGAGGACGAAGAAGACACCTGCTCAGGGATAGTCTTTCCCTGAAAAGTGGTATAGGATAAGTGTGTAAAAGATAGATCTCCTTGTTGATGTTCCCTCTGATATATATTGGTCATATCCTACGTAATGCAATCCAATTCTGCCTTTATTGAGCCATTAAGGGTGATTAAGTCTAATTAACATAGGATACCTAACGTATGAACGTCCTCTGCCATTAAAGATTGGATCACAATTCATATACCATACGTCAGGTCCATCACTCTACAAGTAGAATGGCCAAAATTGGGCAAAATTTCATTACTAATTCCAAGTTGAAAAATACAAAGAGGTATCACACTTAATTGAAGCCATGAAGCTCAACTAAAGATAGGAGAAGTGAGGGAAAATTCAATTTTGAAAAACATTAGGGTTTCTCATATGCCTTTGGAAGTGCAATTTTGAAATCCTAACTATGTTACTACACCCCAATTCTAACCCTAATCTAACTTAGGCCCAAATACAAGCCAAAAAACCTATTCTACTTGGCCTAATTATTCTATGCTACTTAGCCCAATACATGACCCATGATATCCTAATATAATTTATACAGTTTTTCAAATTAAAAACTGCCCTAAAAATGGTGATGACTTATCCATGTTGAAATGGTGATGTTCATGTAATCTCCTGACGAAAGCTCTAGTTGTTGTTTCATGGTGTGGAGGTATTCTAAGAGATACTTTGTGCATTTCTTTATCCTATAGTTTTTTTTTCTCTTTATTAGTCCCACAAATGATAGACAAAAAGCCTAATTAGGCCCATTTGTGCCTGTAAATCCTTGAATAAAGCTCTATGTCTTCAGCCTCCTTATATTGTGGCTGGATGGTTTCCATCACATGTGTTTATGATGATAAGGTATATAAGAAACCTCCCTAAATGTGTTGACTTTATGTATGTATAAGAGTTCTTTAAAGAACATTATGCCTTTTTCTTTTCTCCAAGTTTGAATGTCGAATGTTGATCGCCGCGAATGCCTTTTTCTGAAAGCCTTTCAAATTTTGTGTCAGTATATTTCCATTATTCCAACTATAAATAAATTCATGTTTTTCTATCAACCAAAGCACAACTTTGAACGATTCCCAATATGGTTCCTTTTAACCATCTATACCTCATCCTTTAAGAACTTTAAGCATACATTCTTTAAGATCAACTGTGTTGAACAAGGTTGCTTTGATGATTTTCAAATCCAGTTTTGAAGACTTGAAGAATCTGCTCTGTGTGTAGTTAGGTAAATTTTGAGTTGTTAATTTTTATCAAACTGTTTTTAAATGATTTTAACAGATTTCATTTAATGATCAAACAATTTTAACCACATTTTAAAGTCTATATAAAGACTAGTTTATGATCATTTAAAAAAGAGAAAAGAGGAAAGTTTTGATAAAAACATTTGCAAGAGAAGATCAAAGAGCTTTTAATCCACTACAAGAAAAACGCGAATTATATACGGATTATTGCATACGGATCAAAATCCGTATGTAAAGTCAACAATACATACGGATTTTTACATACGGATTCTATTCCGTATGTAAATAGATATTACATACGGATTTTTTCCGTATGTAAATCAAAGGTAATTTACATACGGATTATATCTGTATGTAATTTTGGCGCCATGAAGCAGGAATTAAATTCTGTATGTAAACAGATATTACATACAAATTTTTCCGTATGTAAACGACAAATAATTACATACGGACTATATTTGTATGTAACTTTGGCACCATAAAATAAAATTTGCAGTGGGTGGAATTCGAAACCAGGTTCCTTCAGTGACCAAAGAAACGTTAACAACTACCCCAGACAAATTGCTTCTAACATTAATAATAATAAAATTATGCATAAATAATAATGAAAAAAATTAAAAATAAATTTTATTGCATTACATACGGATTTTGGTTGTATGTAATTCCAATTTTTCTTGTAGTGATCATTCTCGGAGTCTTAGATCATTACTTGTGTGCGAACTAGGAATCTGGGTTTTTCTGTTCTATTGTTCTATAGCTTTGTAAAGCCCAAGTGTATTCTATTTCTTTCTTTCAATATTGTATTGTATGTAAAACAGTTTCAGATAGTGTTTATAGAAACTATGGTGTTAGGTGAAAGTGTTGTGTTCTTGAGGGGTTTAAGATCAACACTCTTGGCTATGGTTTGTAATTTGGTTTTGATTACTTAGTGAATTCTTATTGGTGAATTGAGTACTGAATGTATAAATCTCTTTGTGTGAATCTCTCTTGCCTTACTCTGATAAATTGCTATATAAATTATTTTGTGTACTCTGTTGCATCATTAAACAATTAGTTGTTTCGATATAACAATTGGTTTATATATTTTTAGAACTATTAATCTGTTAATTAAACCAGCTGAACAGATAAATATCAATTGAGAAAGTGTTCTTCCAAAGATATAAAAAAAACTTTTTAGTTTATCTTGACTACACACGTCGGTTTCCTTTCTATTGGTAGATGCCAAATAAATTTAAATCAAACACTCAATATTTAGTGTTAAGTAGAGTTGGGTATTCAGGAGAAAGCTCACAAACCACTCACGTAATTCACAACCCACATGGGTGAGGATTTGTAGTTTTGGTAAATTTTTAATGAGGTTTTTATATGTAGTTTGTACAACCCGTGGTTAAAGAAGTTTTACTCGTAAACTAGGCAAACTGCCTGCACCCCACATCACCAAACCCAATTCAATCCAAAATTAAATCTTTCTTGCTAATATTGGTTGTGTATTGTTTGGTGGATTTAGTAAATTGTTGCTATGCAAATTAATGCTAAAAAATCTCAATGTATTTTAGTGGGTATAGGCTGACCCGTTTAACCCATGGGTTTTGTGGGAGGTGGAGGTAGTTTAGAGAAACTAAAGTAAATTTAAAATCCAGATATAGATAAGGTTTTTTATAGTGTAGGTTTACATGGGTGCATGCTTAAATAGGAGGACTCATCCACATACCCAACTCTAGTGTTAAGGAGAACATAAATATCAACATGATTAAAAGTCTCTCTCGTCAAATAAGCAATAAAGATATATATTTTGAACTAAATCATGTAGGATTTTAACTGAGCTTCTGGATTGGACGACCCATCATACTTCCCGATGTTGGGACACATCCACTTCGGTGGAAGGTTGAAACATTGATCGGCTTTTGAAACATTGATTTGCATATGGGGGATTTTTGTTTAGCATATGCCCGGATCATTTTTATTTTGGAAAATGGTCTCTGTGTGTTTTTGGTTATTCAATATTGATGGATCCATCATACTCTTTGTGTAAGTAAGAACCATAAATAAGTTACTTAGGATAAAATTTTACTCGAACCCCTTCGTAATCAGATGTTCTTAATGGAAGATGGAACGTCGTTGGATTAGGTCTGGAAAAAAAAGAAATCTCCTTTTCAAGCTTGTAAACTCCTTGAATATGAGGTCCAACTGGACTCCTAAATACCAAAAAGAAGTTCAAGATTGATTCAAATTAGTAAAAGTTTAATATGATACGATAATAATAGTGAATAAATGAAGAATTGAGTGAATAAATCCTCTAAGACTGTTGAGTATTTATGCCCTTATGAACCCAATAATAAAACTAAATAACAAAATATATTAAGTTTATTGAATAATACTTGATTATGCCGAACTTTATTTTTTAATTCAATACTAGACTATTAACCAATTGATAAAAGATATAGAGTTGAATAAGTAAACTATATTTCTAATAATTTTTTACAAGTGACTTGCATGAAGCGTTCTTTAAATCACTTCTCCTATGAATATCTAAGTATTTTTTTAATATAAGCCTCTTTAAATAAAGATCTCTAAGAACATGTTAAACTCTCTTGCTTAAATAAGGCAATGTTAAAGTCTCTTCCCTAAACAATAGGGTAATATTTCAAACTTTTTATTATATATATTTATTTTTAAACTCATAACATCAAAAATTATATTCACTTCATAGATTGTCAAATTATCATTTTCTTACTACAAATCTTTTTGCTCTCTGGTGTGTATACATGAAAATATGGACTAAATATTTAATTAAACCTCTTTTTGCTCTCTGATGAGTATATACATGAAAATAAGGACTAAATATTTAATTAAACCTTCAATTCAAAATAAAATGAATGGGATGAGACAGTCCATTGTTGAAGATGGAAAAATGATTAGGTATATTGAACTTACTATAGTAATTTTAATTAATTTACAGAAAACTTAATTTTATTTTTTCATCTTACTATATTTGTGGCTTACAAGTATGAAGGAAAAGTTTATCCAAACATGTGATAGTGTAAATCAGACTTCATAGATCAAGGATTTTTCTTCGTCCTCTTTGATAGTGTTAATCATGAGTGCAACTTGGTTCATGGTTGGTCTAGCCTGTGGTGAACGATTCACACATCTTATAGCCACCTGAAGCAAATTCACCATCCTCTCTTCGCTTGCATACTCTGATATTAGGGACTTGTCAAAGACTTCACCTGTCCATTCTTCCCTCAGAACTGACTGAACCCAATCAGTCAAGTCAATCCCATTTCCCTTCACTAACTTACCAGTAAGAACTTCAAGAAGAATCACACCAAAGCCATAAACATCTCCTTTTAACATATCTAATGCACCAGCATCACTAGAACTGCCAAAAGGTGAACCTCTTTCATCATCCATATCCATAATACCATATTCACTTATGCATGCCTCCATATTCTTGTTTAGCAAAATGTTGGAGGATTTCAGATTACCATGAACTATACCATGATGGCCTAGCTCTTGGTGCAGGAAAGCTAATGCCTCAGCAATTGTAGCTGCAATCCCAAGTCTGCTGCTCCAGTCTAAGGCTTTTGTAGTACCTGAATACCACATGCTACATTTTAGTATATGTTACTTCATACAGAATTTTGTTGAAAGGTTTGCACTACTAAGGAGGAGTGAAATTCATAAGGAAATTAAATTTGATGTCACATTTCTTGTTCATTAAAGGAAGTGTTACCAACACAACATGTAGAAAAGTAAAAGGAAAATGTGATAGGTACCATGTAGAAGCTTGAACAAACTGCCATTCTGCTGATATTCATACACCAAAAGCTTCTCTTGTTTAGAACAATAGAAAGCAAGTGGTGCCAGGACATGAGGGTGCTTTGCTTGGCTAAGTATTCGCATTCTTTGTATGAAATCGTGGCTTGAAATAGTCCAATCCTTGATCCTTTTCACAACTACCATTATCCCATTGTGAAGCATCACCTTGTAAAGACTTCCATTTTTTCCTCTTCCAATCAGTTCTGCAGGTGCCCCCAACAAGTCTTCCAATCTCAATTCAATTGCCACTTGGCTTGAAAGAACTACAAGTGATTGTGAAACCATCCCACTTTCAGAAGGGACTGAAAACTCAGATCTGCTTACCTCAGTTTTGTATTCACTTGAAACATTGATCGGCTTTTGAACAACACCACCACTGGCACCTACCCCATTATTCAATGCTTCAATTTTATTCTCTCCCTTCTTTCTTCTACACAGCTTGAAGACTACGAAAAGGACAATGATGGCAACCAATGCAGCATAGCCCGAGTACATAAGAATCTGGTCCTTAGAAGGACCCGTTGATTTTTCCGATGTCTGAGCCTCACTAAAAGGCATAGGCTGATCGGAGCAATTCTTTGGTAGTGGATCTCCACATAGTTCAGGATTACCAAGAAAGCTGTCAGCGGAGAAATAGCCATGCACGTTTGGAATGTGGCCACGGAAATTGTTAAAGGAAACATTGAATTGGTCAAAATTAGAGAACTCAAAAGCAGGTATAGTTCCTCCAAGGTAATTGTTCTGTGCAAGGAACATGTTCAGCCCTGAGATCCTAGACAAGTTTGGTAAAGATCCAGAAAAATGGTTATTTGAAATGTCCAGTCTCTTCAAATTGTTGAGCATAGCAAGCGAACTAGGAAGGTCTCCAGCAAGTTGGTTTCCACTTAGGTGCAGGCGAGTGAGTTGTTTGCAATTTCCTACCTCAGATGCTATTCCCCCACTAATTTTGTTGCCATCAAGGCTAAGGTAGGTGAGAGATGCAGCCAGTGGTTCGAAGTTGCAAAGCATAGCAAGATCAAGTGTTCCAGAGAAATTGAGCTTATCAAGTAGCAACTTCTTTATGAAGATGTTTTGAGAATCACAGTGTACACCTTGCCAGGGGCCCTTGCAGGGATCAGAGTCTTGTTTCCATACCAAAGTGGAGTTCTGTCGTGCATCATTGCCAGAGACTTGTGCCAGAAATTGTATCAGTGTTCTCTTGACCTCATACTCTACACAACTGGTGATGTTTAGGAGGAAAAGGAATGTGGCAAATGATATCCATGTAGAAACTCTTTTCATTTGGGCAGAAATGGGGTTGATGGAAGTGTTTATGAGAGATCAGGAGCTTTGTTGCTGAAGAGGGTGGAGTAAAAATGAAGTGGTTTATGAATAAAATAGAGTTTCTTCTAATTTCAACACAAAAGAAAGTTGAGTTGTTCAGGGATTTTGGCCGGAAATTGAACTGGTCCATGTGGCTGATACTTCAATGATCATTTTGTTTGTAGTTTGCATGATTAGTTGATCTTACCTTAAAACTATTTTAATACTGATTTGCACCTTCCTCAATTTTTTTTTGACAAATATTGGCCGGCAGAATGAATAGTTGCGACTAGTGTTGTCATTACCTTCTTAATTTCATTCATGTGGCATTCTATACTATGCTAACAACAATATTCACATCACCTACCTAGTTACTTTCTCATGTCATCACTCTCTACACCATGTTGGTAGAAAGACTAAGTAGGCACATGCCAAAACCCTCTCACTTTAAGTTGCCTCTATTCAAGAATAAAAATAACCCTAAACATATTTTAGGATGTATATAGATAAGAGTGTGAATTTGAGAGAGTACACAAGAAAGAAAAGAAAAGAAAAAAAAGATTAAACATTGAAGTTGTTTGAATAAAGAGAAAGAGAATAAAAAATAAATAAAAATAGGTGGTATGTGAGGGATTTGATGAATTTCAAAAAAACTATAAAATGATTAAATTGTCCTTAGTATTTTAAATTAATTATAATTAAATATTAAATTTTATTATTATTTTATAAATTTATTTTTATTATTGCTATTATTATTATTATTATTATTATTATTATAAATTTACTATTATTTTATAATTTTATTATTATAATTATTATTTTATATTATTATTATTATTATTATTATTATTTTATAATGATATTTTTATTATTATTTTATAATTTTAATATTTTATAATTCTAATATTTTAAATTATATTATTATTTCATTAATATCTTTTATATAATTATTTATGATTTTATTTTCATATTTGATTTTTATTAATTTATTGTATTACATAATATAATTAACTGTATTACGTTATGTAAACGTAACATAATCAATTAAATTGATTATATTCGTTATATAAAGTAACATAATAATTTATTATACTTGTTTATCTTCCAATTTTTTTTTATGTAACATCCCTTTATTTGTGTAGTGTAGAGTAAACATTTCATTTAAACTGAGAATAAATATGTAACTTTATGGCTTTCATGTTGGTTTTTTTTTCCTTTCTTCTCGTCAATGTTGAAAAATAGCTTTCATTGTTGATCAACATATACAAACTTAAAGTTATTCTTTTGATTTTCAATCCGCTTCTACTTTATAAGACTAACAATGGAAACCAAGATAACATTAATAAGTTGGGATCTTATCTCCTTTACACATTTTATTTAAGATTTTGTGAGAAATTTCAACACCATAACTTTGTCGTAACCAACAACAGGTTACAATCACACAACACCACAAAGAGGTGATCTTAACCACACAAGAAAACACACCCTCTTTGCTTTTTCATACAAACACAGTCAGAACAATCCTCTGACCTTATAGATTTACTGTTTTCCAAGTATACAAATTGAAAACAATTAAAAGAATAAAAGGAACAGATTACAACTAGTGTACAAGAAATCACAGAGCTCCTAATTCACTTCTTGAACCAATTTCACAATCTTAGGAAATCTTACAAAGCTTGAATCTTCCTCAAAACAGTTTCTTAATCTCTCTTTCTGTTTTTACAAATATGGAGGATAACCCAGTTTTATAGCTCTTTAAACTAGTTGTTTTAGGTAGTTAAACACGAGCCAAAACAGTTTCAAATCAACTGAAAACAGAATTAACAGGTTTTTGAAAAACTGTTAAGAAATTCAAAAATCAACCGGTTGAAATTTCGTTTTAACCGGTTGAATTGGTTTTGATAGTTAGTCAACCAAGTCAAAATCAGTTTTGAAAACCCTCCAAACAAGTTGGGTGTAGAACAACCGACTAAACCGAGAAATCAATAGGTTGTTTTTCACTTAGCTTAGAAAAACACTTTTCATTTTCAAAACCAGATTGATTCAGATGTGCTTTGGATTAAGAATGAATTTTACAAATTCTAAACCACCTAGAACTAAACACCAAACTCAGCAGCACAAACATGAAGCTCTCTTCATAGATTTGGAGGCATCAAACCTTCATATTCAAAAGTTTATATAAGTGGTGTTAACGCTCCTGGGAAAGAGAATCAGAGATTAATTTTTTTAAAAACATATTTCTCCAAGATTTACATCAAGCTTTGGTTGAACTTGCTAAGAATGGAATATGACTGTGTGTAATCTTTTGTGATTCAATCTTTATCAGGTGTGTTGTTTTCTCTCTTGATTTGTAAAGAACTGCGTCTCACAGAGTCAGAGGGTGTTATGATATGTAGTGAGTTGTTTTGTGAAAGGAAGTGTGTGTCCTTGAGGGGTTCAAGATCACTTCTTTGGTGTGTGTGTGATTGTAGTCTATGATTGATTGCATAGTGGAATACCTTGTGGTTTCTAGGGACTGGATGTAGCTCTTGGTGTAAGAGTTAACCAATATAAATTTGTTTGTGTGATTCTCTCTTTCCCTAATCTCAATTGTATCTACTGTATCTATTTTTAGTTGTTTTTATAAATTGCTGATAAAAACAACCGGTTGAATCGCGAAAACAACTGATTGATTTTATGGAAATCAACTAAAACAATTTTATAACTTGAGCATTTTCATTCCTTTAGCTTTGATTCTTCATTGGATTTCTCCATACTTTCAAAGTTTACGAAAAATGTTTAAAAACAATTCACTCCCCCTCTTGTTTTAGGCCAACAAGAACAAACACCACCATTGTAACACCCTACTACAACACAAGACACCTCTAAGAAACACTATCTTGGACAAAAATACACTACAAGAAATGTCAAACTAAGAGAATGAAATGAATAAACCTAAAGCAAAGAGTTAAGAAACACAACAAGGTCTCTTATCCTCACGACAACAGTGAAAAACCTTTCACTTTGCAAGATGATGAACATAAATCTCCAAGAACTTCAAAGAACCTCAATAATTTTCAAAAACTTGTAAGATCAGTTTTATAAACTTTTCCACATAGTATTGTTTTGAAAAAATGTATGTCACTTTTTCTTAAACATTAAAGTCCCTCTTTATAGAAATTTAAAAGTGCATTTAGTTATTAAGAAAATCAACTTTTTGAAAAACTACATAAGTTAATTAACCTGTTGATTTTAGTTAAAGTAAAATAACTAGTCTAATCCAAGTTTTTCTTACATGCTAATAATAATCTTTTCATAAATCAATTAAAAACCAGTTGCAAAAACTATTTAACCAGTTAAAATAAACTTGTTCTTGGATTCATTATCTAAAGAAAAATATAAATCACATACAAAGAAAAAGATAAACCACATACACAAGACAAACACAAAAATAATAAGATGTCTTCAACAAGGCATCATCAAACACATAGGTTGGACCCTGAGATGTCCAACACTTTCTTACTAGAATTGTCCTTTTATTAGACCTACAAAAGATAGATAAAATCTCAATTAGGTTCATTTGGCCAATAAGTCCCTAAACAAGACTCTAGGTCTTTAATCTTTTTATTTTATGAATTTTGTGATTAAATGAGTTTTCATCATGTTGAGTACTTGTAATAGACTTATAAAGATACCAAATTTTGATTGTTCTAAGAGTGGATGTAGGATCCATTTTTTATTTGAACAATATAGAACTTTGTGTAATCTTTCTCATCCTTTCTCATTTTTTATATTTTGTTCTCGTGATTTTGATATTCTATATATAACCTTTATTAACCTTAAAGTTTTTTAATTAAACTTGTTTTTAAAAAAATTAAGAAGGGATTAATCTTTCCATGAAGTTTTAAAAACCAACCACAACTCTTGATCTAGTTTAAGTCTTAATTTTTTTCCACCACACTGTTGTTAGTAGATGATTATTTTGTTTAGTAAAATATTTGTGTTGAACAAATCACAATTTATTATTAATGACGACAACCAAGTATCCAACTTATAATAATATTATTACAAAAAATCATCAATTAATTTGTTCATAAAACCTTTTTACATAGTTTTCAAAAAATGGTTAAAAATTGTGTAAAGGTTGTTATGACTTGTGCCTCTTAACCATAGATCAAACATTTGCTATATGTACGAAGCACACATTCAATCATGAAATCCTATAACATAGAACACAATGACTAAGTCGTCATCATCAAAATCTTCAAGTATCTTCATATGATACATTTTTTATGACGACCAAATTTTGTGTTTCTTTTATGTCTGTTTGTTCTTATAGTGTTATGATTTCATATGTGAGTACTTGGTGAAAAAACTGCATATGAGAACCTCCGACATTAGCAAAAAGAAATATGCAAAAGATTATGATAGGTATAACCAGATTTCATTAACTTTATTCCAAATTTTTTTTTATCAGCAAAGAATTAAATGAAATTACAGGGACACTTCAGGGTGTCCTCAACCCGTATACAAGAACCAAAACTCACAAAACCTACTGAACAAGAGAAAAGACATTCCTAGGAAAAAACCTAAACATATGCACTCTACACAACAAAGGATATTAAGCTAGACCACAGATTCAGCACAGCCAAAACAGAATATGTAGCAGCACGTGATATTAGAAAGCTAGTTACTGGTTTAAAATCCTGTTCAAAAACAGCCCCCTGTAGCTGCAGAGCAGCTCCCATAAAGATGTACCAGCATGCCACAACCACCGTAACTATGATGTGTATGGACTGCACATGTGGGATTAAACCCTAAACCCTAAACCCTAAACTTTATTTCAAATAAAAAGGCTTGCACTAAAAAATATTAAACAACTCACAACCACAATTGTAAAACAACCATTATCAAAAACAAACAACTCATGAGCCTAAGACAAAAATATGCAACACATATGGGACATTTTTCATTTTTCCTCTTCATGAGATTGAGATCCATCCCCAGTGTGTGGTTTATGATGTCTGCAAATACTAGTGAGTTTTTTTTTTATCAATGTCCCTCTAAAAGGAGTGAGTTGTTTTGGCTTTGACTTGGGTTTATGAAGTTCCACTTTTGTTAGTACAAATGTGAAAACAAAGTTATTGCCTTGTTAAATCAACCAGAGGACTTACTAACGAATAAGATTATTTTCAAAAATTTCACCCGAAGAATCAAGAAAATTGAAAATATGGAAGAGAAACTCTAATCTATCTTAATTAATGTCACAATCAAAAGATACCAATGAGTTAAGAAAGACTCATCACTTTGAATGGTTGAAAATTTAAAAATATGAACCAAAATTCTAATGAAAAACTTAAAAAAGAATTTTTACTCAAGAAAATTATTCAAGTTCCAAGATGAATAATTTTAAATACAATAATCTAAAAAAAAATCTTATATACCATGAAGCTTGTACTCAATCAATAATAAGTCTCATATTAACAAATCTTTTGAAGAAACTAATTTCTAAAACGTTTCTAATTACAAAAGAAAAAAAACAATTATAAAACCTAATAAAAGATAAATACAAAAGATTAAAACAATATAAAAAATTTATATCCTAATTCATAATCCTTTATTATGTCTTATCTATATAATGTCATCAAAACGTCCTATAACGCAAGATACTTTTATTAGAACTAAATAAAATTCAAAATATGTATTTGCACGTAATCAAGACACAAAAGAATAATTGATTATAAGCGAAAGTTATGTTTTAAGAGGATTTATATTTGACTAAACCATTATTACTAATGATAATGGAATATTTAACTTGTGATAATGGATTATATAATACATTATTATTACAAGAGATGATTAATTAATTTGTCCATGAAACTTTTTAAACAAATTTCAAAACCATTAGAGAAAATCTATGGTGAAGATATTAAAAACTAAAATTAATATAAATGATAAAATTGGTGTTATATAAGAAAAAATAATAATTATAGTATTTATTAAATATAATATTTTCTAAATATTTTATAAAAAATAAAAATATGTAAAAAATAAAAAATATCGATTCAAATTGATTTTTTTTATCAGTTTGTTACTACTTTTGTGTTCGTTTTAGTAATTCTTATGAGATTACTGTTGGTTCTGAAAGACTTTGATCAAAGTTAAAGAATTTGTCATGAGAATAAATCCGAAACAATTTTTTCGTGCGCCATTGTTTCTTTGTGAACTTTTATGAAAATGTGAACAAGATAAAAGCATCATAGTCTCTACTATCTCCTTCTACATCACTTTTATGGAAATGTGAAAAATATAAAAGCACTCATAGTCTCTACATCACCATTGCCCTTATTGCCTCTCTTGTTGTGTTTTATTCTAGTCTTATATTTTCTACCTCTTACTTTCTCCATTTAAAAAGAGGGCACAAAATATCATATTTTAAATATCACATTACAATCTGATAGAAACCCTTCCTATTTTCAACAATGATTTCCAAATTATACAATCCTAATTCCAAATTACCGGAACTAATTTTCAAATTACACGATCTAGAAGCTTTTTTATATATATAAAAAAAGTTCAGATTCTACAATTAAAAAAAAACTTAAAAATAAAATGACAAAATAAAATATTTTCATATTTACGGTGGTGCGGGCAAAAATTATGAGAATGCAAAACAGAAATCCCCAAATCCAAATCTCAATTGCGAAATTTCTGGCACAATTTCATAAATATGCTGATACTCTACACCTTTTAAGTGTGTTTGAAGACCCAAACCAACTTTTATGGAATTAAAAACTACAATGAATTCCTTCTTTTAACTCCCTAATTGAGACCCAAACGCTCTTAATGGTAGGATTGGTGGTCATCTAAAACAGATACATTACTCACATTTACACATCTTAGTATTTAAGGTATTGATAGTTTTGGTTGGAAAACAAGTTAATGAATATGCAAAATATATATTACATAAGAGGCACCATGAATGAAAAGCAAAAGTTTATACATCTCTAAAAAGATAACAATTTGGAGGGTTGACCAATATGTGCACAAGTCAGACTCTATGTCAGATAAGTTTCACTTTTTCCTTCTTTTCCTCAGAAAAGGCATAGCACTAAAAGCTCCAGCGGAGGCTCCACTATTGTTATGAGCATTCTCTGGTTTCAAAATGGTTTCAGAATGATCATAACTACTAGTATTTACAAGGTCATTTGGCTCTATACCAAATTTATTATGGGCACCTCCACCTTCCATCCCATTTTCAGGCTTTTCAGTGCCAGAAAATAACACATCTGAACTATTTTTATCACGGTTAGATTCATCCAAACAATCAGAAAACTGTGAAAAGTCTGGAGTAGAATCCACTGTGGAAGTATTGACATCATCAATTGTATCCAGCTTGTCTGTCTCACCATCATCTAAACAGAATCCACCTCCCATTTTAAAGACATCAGAAGAGTCATTATTGCCAGTACTAGGATGATTAGTTTCACCTGCATGCATGCGAAACGAACCTTCTGACTTGAGAGAGCTGGTTGGTGGCAAGTTATCCTTTAAAGGAAAATTCATTGCACTAAAATATGTTGCACCATCTTCAGATGCACCATGAATCTGAGATAAATTTTCTTCTATTGGACCAGTCTGATTACTCTGGTCAAATGCATCATCAGCATCTTCATCTTCAGGATCTTCAAATGAATAGTTGACAGGTTTCCGAGATCTCAATGACTGGAAAGTACACAAATTGTAAGTGAAACATTCTTATTCTTTTTCATATATATTTTTTTCCGAATGAGATCGCATTCAGTCATCTTCAAAATGTTCTCAACATACTATAGAATTTGTCTCATTCCCTGTTTTTTGACAGTGTTAAGATGATGATTCTGTTTTACTTGAAAAATTTCTCATTCTCATTCTCTTAACGAAACACTTATAATATAATTAACCAAATTATGATTACATACTGACAACTGACAAGTAACAACAGGTTTAAATCTGGTTCATCAGGGTTACTTTCTTTTTGTTTATTTTGATTTGATTTACCACCGAACAAAAGTGTGGACCTATTCTTTTACATTTTGAACTTCATAAAGTTGAAATGACTGCAAGCACCAAAGCTCAGCTGTATGTTTATTACTTTATTATTAGTGATTAAGAGAATAAAGGAAGGTTGTCAATACGAAACAACTTGATCACCGTATACTGTCCTGTTTGAATATACTTTTCGACAAGTACTTGTAAGAGAAGAGAATAATGTAAAGCGAATAGAGCTTCTCATATAAGCTAAAATCAAGTTGCAAGCTTAACTTTTATAGAAGTCCTTTTCATTTAACTTCTCCTACATGTACTGGATAAATTTATCCAAATAGAGCTTATATACTTTTCATTTCATAAATTAGAAAGAAAAAAAAAGATGAAGGTTTACCTTTCTCACGTCTTTTGGAACCTTATCCACATGCACTCTTGGCCCCTGATCATCAATGTCACTGCTAGTTGATGAGGATTCAAAACTGAGATGCTCTTTGTCCCTTCCTCTTTTTATTCCCATACCTCTATGTCTTCCTCGGCCACTTGTATTCCGAGTTAATGCCTTACCATCACACTGTTCTTCTGTCTGCGTGCTTGGCTTTAAATTCTCCATCTCTGATGTACTAGGTGCTGAAGATGGATCATCATTGACTTTCTTTTTCTTTGACTGTTCCTTGGCAACAGTATCATTCTTCCTTTTCGTTGACTGTTTTATTTTTGACTTCCTTCTACTTTCAAGACTTTCGTCTGTTCCCCCTGAAATCTCTAACGTGCTATCCTCGGGTTGTCTCCCAATCGTCCTATTCTTGGACAACTCTGCAGAATTATCTATCAAATCTGAAGGCTGCTTACCAGTTATTCCTTTTACTGCCTTCTTAATTCTTTTGCTACGGATTTTCGCAAATCTCTCATTAAAACTGTAAAATGCTTCCATCCGTAATTGGGTCTGCATTAAAAGGTTAAAGTGATATCAGGATATTCATAATAATATGAAGGTTTGAGAAGACACTAAACAATCAACAATTGGAAAGCTTGCTTATTTAGTGATCAAACTAATTTCAACTTTTAGTACAATAAAAATTGTCAATAAAAACCGGGAGCAGATTCTTAAAACAAATTTCTAACCTCACGTTTATTATACTCCTTTAACACAGGTAATAGCAATTCATCTGATTTCTGGCCAATCCAGCCAAATTTCTCCCAGCAAAATCTGTGGACAGGAAGTAACTCAAAATTTCCAAGAATATACAAACATATTAAATACAGGTTTGATAGAAAAAGATTAAGTAAAATCCAAAAGAGAGATCAATAGTGTCTCAAAGGTCAATATAGACTATAATCATATTTAGATTTATAACTTCAAAAGAAAAGCATGGACCAATATCGGGGAAGACTGCAAGTTTATCAAGCCATAGTGCTTACATACAAAAATTATCAACCCATTCAAAAAATCAAAAATAGCTTTCAAAGAAAAGATCGACCAATACCAGGGAAGACTGAAAGTTTATCAAGCCATACCACTCACGCATGGTGTAAAGTTTCAACTTTCAAACCCATTAAAAGAATCAAATCAAATTCATGTACAAAGTAACTATCCAAATAAGCACCAAAATACCTTAAAGGAAACTTAAAACTCTCAACTAATCCCAACCCTGTAAAAGGCCCTGGTACTGTATCAGGCAAGGTGGATTTTACAAATGGGAAAGTGATCAGTTGAGGAACAGAAGCACCAATAGGTTAAAAGATGAAGAGAAATGAGAGACTGGCCAGTTGATTTAACATATAAGTTATGGAAAATAAATTAACATGTAAACTCACTTCCGAAGAACAAGATGATCTGGCTTCCCCCATGTGAAAGGCTCAGTTGATTTATCAACATGTGGAGAACAGTAAGCAGATATAACTGTTTCACTTGGAAAAGAAAAAGGAATGTGCCAATTCTTGCTAATATTTCTCTATTAAATGAGAAAAAGGAAGTCATAAGCAAAGATGTTCTAATAAATGCAAAACTATACTGCGTTATTTTAATGGAGAGTACAAAAGGTTGAAATCAATTACATGCTTATTGAAGAAAGTTTGCTTTGTTTCTTGGATGTAATCTGGCAACTCATTTTGCTCCGGAGCACAGGGGAGGTTCTGCTCTGATGTAGACTCTTTAGCATCACAATTTATGGAATTTATCTTTTCTTTAACTTTTGACCATTTCTTTCTGGTAATTGATCCATTTTTTGCATCCAACGTTCCAAGGATGGTGGGATCCGGTGACTCAACCCACTCACGGAATTTCAGGAGGCCATCTTCCTCAGGAAATGCATTCAAAACCTCAATAGCATTAACAATGCCAATCCCACTACATACATGCAGCAACACAAGCATATCTAGTCAAGTTAACCAACTTCCATTTCAACCCTCATCAAATCCAGATACCAATCCAATAGATGCAGAATATATATGTATATACACACATAAACACACATATATATATACAAGGACATCTACTAAATATTTTATTATGAAGAGTAGGACAAAAGAAAAGTAAGATAGAGATGTATAGCAACATCTTTAGCCCAAAGGGATTGGGTCACTACTAACTAATCAAGTTCATAGATGCAGAAACTAAAATATATACAACCCTACAAGAAAGAAATACATAGAAGGACATCTTGCAAATGTCTTATTATTAAGAGTTAGATAATGTCAGATATAGATGTATAGCAACATCTCCTATCAAATGAGATTGAATAACCACTTACTAGCCAAAAGCATACTCTAGAACGAGGTAAGAATTGTCACACCTTACACCTTCAGTATAATCACTCCCAAGAAGTAGAGCCATGCGTATTATTTTTTCTCTGGTCAGTCCAAGCTCCTTTTCAATGTCCTGAACCAATCATAAAAGCATGAAAACAAAAATGCTATAACGACTGAAATTTATTTACAGCTAAAGTATTTAGCAAATATAGACCTCCATGAAGTATGTCTCTACATATTTGCGGTCATCGAATATATTTTTGTAAACACTGCGTGCCCCAAATAAAAGGACATCAGAGTCATCGGTCACAACCCCATCAACTAGTTTCTCAAGTTCCAAATAAGCACATTGAGCTTCTGCTTCCATTGGAGCAATAATATATGGCAAGCCAAACATTTGCAGTAGTTCCTACAGAGTGTCAAATGCACCAGAAACATATGGGATCAACATACTTAATCCATGGAAAATCACTACTGATCAATGGCATTTGTGAATGATAAATGATATATAAAGCCATTGTGTAATCCAAAAAGCTTGCAAATGGGTTTGTGAGGTAGTAGTAGTAGTAATCATAATAATAATAATAATAATAATAATAACAATGAAATAAAAATAACAATAATAATAAAAAATATTAATATCCATTCCAAGGATCCTGACTTCATCCAATTGACACATCAGTCTAAACTAAATATTTCAATACCATCATACTAAAATGTAAAATTGAAGGACAATGCCAAGTCTGAGCTATAGACTTCAATACCATCACAATAAAATGTAAAATGAAGGACGATGCCAAAGTAAATTTGTCATGTTCTTTAAAGAATCCAGGCCACTACTTGTCAACTGATGTGTGAAGAAGAGGGTGGAGAACAAACTACTGAAATGAGAATTTAAGCTCTTGCAATGTACTCATGTTGGACATCTCACATTGATTAATGATATGGCCAAATTAAAGTTTATACATAGGGGGATAATCCCGAGTTACAAACAAACCCAATTCTCCGAGTATTAAAGTACATTCTAGCAATTGTTATCAGACTTATTGGACCATCCGCTATTAGACTATTATTGAACCATCCATAGATGTTTCAGTTCTGGAAAATTCACATTTGAAATGTCTAATCCTCAATGTGAGTGGAAGTATTAAAGATTCGACATCATCCAATGATATTGTAAAATTAAAAATATATAAGTAGGATCAACCCTTAACCTAGAAACCAATTTTATAGGACAGAACTGGACCTAAACCCAAATTCTTAAAGTTCATTTATGTTGTAGATAAGTTTAACCTCGTGGAGCCTATTTATGCAGCATCTAGATGTTACTTCCTGATTGAAATAAGATATATAAGCATAATAGTTATCTTTAGTCCAATAGTCTTCTAAGGTAAGAAATATTTGTATTCGTATTTTTAAGTCTACCTTCTTTCAAGACATAATTTTTAGCAGAACCTTCACATATAACAACTATCCTAAAATTCTAGTTCAATGTGTGCAGGTAACGTTTCTCTCTGTTATTCTCTGAAAAATACAAGTTCCATCCTTTATGCTATCTATGTTGATTAACTTCTGCTCTATTCTTGAAAGTAGAAATAAAAATAAACAATCAAATACAAGATAAAGTTTCATATTCAATCACGCACCACGAAAATGCAAAATACATACTACATTTCATGTTTTGACTACCATATACATCTTCAAGAATTTAGCAGATGTGAGTATTTGACGGGAAAACTAAGTGTATGTTAGGGTAGCACTTGAAAATCTTGGTTGTGGGACGTAAACTTCCTTTCTTTAGTACATTTCTTGTTTGGGTGCCTTCCAAAATTTCAAACCGAATTTTGAGGCAAGTAAAATTGATATTGAGAACTGGAAATGTTTAACTTTTTCAAATAAAAGAATTGATTGTGGGTCGCTAAATACATCAGCACTTACCCACTAAAAGTGATTCTAGTTACTATCCAAACAACATCAATTCTTCTAACCTCACTTTTAAAATATCCTTCCCAAACACAGTTTTTTACAAACTTTTTTCAAAATCAATTCATTTAGAATAAATTCAACAAGAATCTACAATAAATAAGCTCCTAAAATGGATGAAAAAGAATGAAAATCAAAGTAATAGGTTTTAAGAAATTTAATAACTAGTAACAATATGATATCACTGATGTATTATAGATCAGACTCAGTTCAGCACCTGACATTCAGTGAATAATTCACTGTTTACAGATTCTGCATTCCGCTCTAGCTTCCGCTGTTCATTCTCTAGGTTAATATATTCTTGACCAAGAATTTGAATTTCTTCCTCAAGGCTAACCTCAGTTGCTAGAGCAGGAAAATCCCCTGGGGTATTAAACACATCACTGCCACGGCTCCTGTTCCTTTTGTCAAAGAAATTTCCATTATTGTCATCTGAAGCAAATTTTGGCTCAATAAGAAGGTCTTCTGTTGCTTCTTTCAAGGATGAATCCACCAAATGAATAGTGGGTTTGGTATTGTCAGTAGAATTACTAAATGGTTCAGATTCATTAATATAGTTCTTTTTCTCATCTTCAGTTGCACCAACTGGAACAGCCTCAGATGTATTGTTATGATTGAGAGACACTTTACCATTATCACGTTTATCAAATAGCTTCTCTGCGACCACAGGGATCTGGTCTTTCATCATTATCTTTGTATCTGAAATTGAATCTTCAGAACAAGACTGACTATCCCATCTGCAAGTTGTGTCAATCAATATCTTAGTTTTATTCGAACTAAAAGTCACAGATGGCTTTGACGAACTTCCATGAAAATGGTTAGTTTGTGCATTATTTACAGAAACAAAATCATCCTTTTTATCTCCATCTTCAATTTCATGTAATTCGATTTTTTCAGTACCATCTTCCGTACACAAAGTGAATCCCTCCATATTATTTTTATTATTCCGGAACCCAGTGTTTTCATTTAAACCTATTGGGTCATCACCATGTTCTAAATCATGATCCAATTTGTTCTCATACATATTTGAATGCCCATCTACCAATGACATACATTTGCGTTTTTCATCCACTTCAATTTCAAGACTTCTCCTTATTGCCTCTTGCAAATTGGACTCCTCCTCCAACTGCCCTCGAGATGCATATTTTTCTGACAATAAGCTGCTGTTAGCACCATCACAATCTCCTTCCTCCCATTCTACTTCACTTTCATTATTATTATCCTCCTCTGCAACAGAAGACTTCAATTCCACCTTATCATGTTCAGGAAAAACAGTACTCTTACCTTCAACAATTCCTTCTTCCCAATCAGAATGAGAAGGTTGCACTGTTGCTGCAGTATCATTAGTGCCAAAGATCGCCACTGGATTTCCTCCTACTAAACTAGAAAATATATCATCTTCACCGTTTGCAAACTTATTTTCGCATCCATATTCAAAAGATATATCTATAGAAGCATTCTGGTCAAGCATAATTTGTTCATTTTGCACATTCTCTCGAACTAAGTCAACATTCGCCTCTTGTGATTTACCAACAAGCTGGATCCCAGAACTTTCTGATGAACCCTTATTTTCAACATTTTTCATTGTTCCAATATTTGAAGCCTTGTTCACTTGTGCCTTTTCCTGCTCAAACTCCTTCATCAAATCCAAATTTCTTTGTATATCACGGGTCATACGCATCCCCATTGCTCTCGATCTACTGACACGAAATCGACCCCTCTCATCAAGATATGTCTGAATACTTTCCTCAGCAGGCTCACCAGGTTCATTGCAAACCAATTCACTTGATTTATTAAAACCATTTCCGGCCACAATGCTATTTGCAAGATTCTGGGAAGGATGTGCTCCCTGTTCCTTCTGTTGAGTACTTTTATTTTTCTCGAAGCTGGTGGAGGTAAGTTCACTGACATATTTAGGAATGCAAAGGCCAAGGAAGTTGTCAATTAAATTTCACAAAATATCATACTAAATACACAGGAAAAGCACCCAACCATTTTTAAGACTAATATTTATTAGGACTGACAATTTATTCAACTACGGAAAAAATAATTGAGAATAAGGTTACTCACTGTTTATCGCCAGTAAAAGATGACGAAAATATATATTCTCTGTTGGCTTCAGATGCAATCCGTGAAGTCTGCACACCCTCTACTCCTCCTCCAACTGCAGCTTTCTGCACTTCATTTATCTCGCGTCTGAAAGCAACAGTTTTAAGGTAAGCTTGTATTTGTAGCTCAGAGAATTTTGCGGGATCCTGGAAGGAGCCAATTGAATGACATATTTAGTTCAGTGTACAATCACAACTAGTACAAAGGCAAAGTAATTGTCATGCCAAAATGAAATAAAATAACAGTATCAATGTCATAAAGAATCAGTATAATGCCAAACTAAATAACTTAAAGAACATTAAGAACCATAGATTTGACATTTTTAACTATCCATGGCAGTTCTAAATAGATACACAACTATCCAAAAAAAAATCAATTTTAAAAAGATACAAGTTTTACATTTCAACAGATCAAAATTGCATATGAATTCTTTCCACAAACCTTCTTGACTTTCTGATACTTTTGTCTGTTCTCTGCAATCAAACGCTCTCTCATCTGCAGAACAATTATTCAATCACTGGTGACAGAATAAAATGTAAGAGGCACTTGAGCTAAAAAAATTTTTTTTTAAGAATTCAACTACCTGAACAAGAAGGTCCAGTTGCATTGATGGAGGTAATGACGCTAGAACAAGTGGATCAACTTCACCATGCATAGCTGGCTGAAAAAAGAAAACGAAATAAACTATTTTTTTTTTATATTTTATGCAGAGATTACACAAAATCAAATCACGCCTTTTAGGTATGGAGTTGGGGAAGCAAGGCGAAAGAAATACGCCAGTTAAGTGTGTTCAGTAGCTGTAGGTTAGTTATATCATGTATTGTATGAAAGTTATATAATTTATTGTATGACAGTTATATATTTATTGTATGACAGTTATATCATGTATTGTATGACAGTTATATAATTTATTGTATGATAGTTATATATTTATTGTATGACAGTTATATCATGTATTGTCCGACACTTATGTGTGCATTTCTTAAAAGGGCCATGTGATAGATTTCTAATTCATTGTGTAAAATTAATAAAATGTGTTCGAAAGAGGAGACTCATTGTTGCGGCTTATGCCTATGTTAGTGTTCCGTGCTACAAATATGGATTAATTTTTGAACTCTTTCAATTAAATCATGCAGATTGTATTTTCAAACTCAAGTCTAACACAAGGATTGATACTAGTGCTGTCAGGAATCATTGTGGTTTCTATTAAGATTATAAGGACGGAAAATGACAAAGAGCTGTCACCTAAACTCTCAGCACAAACCAAATTAACTAACTGAGTCTGAAAGTTATAGATGTCTCAAAATATAGACTGACCAGTATCATCTCTTCATCTTCGTCATAGTCAACTTCCTCTTCCTCGACAGTGGAAGCCGCAACAGAAGTTGATGCATTGTTTACTAACTTGTCATTTTCCTCCAGAGCAATAGATGCAGCCAACCTAATATCCATCAAAAGTAATAAATAAGAAATACCATAACAAAAGCAAAATTATGACATTATATGAAGCCTACATTTCGTCAATTGAGTCTTGATTGTCAGTCCTCGATGCAACATTGTCATGTCTGGAGCTACAACCAGCCATGCCAGCTTCACTGAGCAGAATCCCTTTACCCTTGCCTCGGTAATTGACATCAGGTTCTTCATGGTTGTAAGCTTCCTTTACTAACCCTTCTGTTTTCTTTCCTTTTAGCTGATACGAAAGACAATGTATCATATGTAGATGAGTTTTCAGCAGGCCAATAAATCATATGATGCCTTAACACATATCATCCAAAAATTGAGAAAATACTCTTGAAAGCATTCTATCTGATCCTTTATTTCATGCCATTGATGTATTAGTTTGAAGTGGGAGAAAACTTCATTATAATGACAAGAAAGAGAAATGTCCAAATGCACGGCAACAGGTAATATCATTTATATTTAAAATCTGACCTGTGCAAGAATATCGAGTTGCATAGACTGTGGCAAAGCAGCTAATACAGCTATATCAACTTCGGAATTTACTGATGGCTGAGGAGAAAAAAAAAATAGATACAGCCACGAGAGGTGAAGAATCAACAAGAAAATAAGGATGTAGCAACAACAACAAAAGATGAAATATTTCCTCATTCCCCAACAATGGCCTATTGTTACACTACTGGAAAAATCCATGGGTTTGATCAAGAAACAAAATTATATACACAAATAATAGAAAAGCATATCATAGTAATGGCTACTTGCAACTATTCCATTCTTCTACATTTGCAAATTTACCAGTAGAATCTGTTCTGCTGCATCATGTTCTTCCTCTGAAGGATTAATTACAATAGAAGGCACTCCTTTTCCGGCATGTTTTCCATTTTCCTCTGCAGCTATAGATGCTGCCAACCTAAATGAACTCACCCACATTATAGACAAACTATCAGTCATATTCAAGATCAAATACATTAAGATAATATTTTATGCAACTTATATGAAAGATACTTCAGCGCTTCACAGCTTTTAGTCCCTTTAATTTAGGAATAAAAATAAAGGTTGATTACATTTCATCAAGTTCCTCCTGGTTGTAACTTGTTGATACTGTTGCCTGTGAACAATTTATGTTCTCCTCAGTTGCATATTTAGCTGCACACCTAAATAAATAATTCAAAACAATGAACATAACTCTGATAGAAGAAGACATCTATAATTTACAACAGCATAAACAGATTACATTTCATCTAGCTCTTTCACGTGACTTCCTCTTGAATCACTACCAACAAAGTCCTTCTGATTAGATTTATTCTGACCCTTAGTATTACTATTCGTCTGCATCCTCTGGCTCTTAATATCATCAGCCAGTTCCTTCAACCTTAGTGTCTTCAACTGTAAACGAAGTAGAAAAACAAAAATTAAGATTGCAACACGTAACCAAAATCAAGATAGAACGCACCATGTTAACGTACGAATATGCTATACCTGTATACCCATTAGCATAAATGGTACAACAATTCTTTGTTTGGTAGTATAGTAGAAAAACAGAGTGGAAAATGACAATCCAAATTAACCACCCCAACATTAAGGTTTAATGTAATTGAATTCTTTTCACTTTGAAAGTAACACAGAAATGAGCACAAGCGTCCCTCAAAATTACAGAATCAAAACACTTTACCACACTACAATAAACACAACATGCAAGAGAACAAGAGAGACAAAGAAACATAAACACATTGCACCAGCAACATCACATGGACAATTATGTAAGAGAGTGAGAATTCAGTGGATGAAAAGTTTTTGTTCTTCGTCACTCATCGAGGCACAGCAAAGAATGCAAAATCATTTACAAGTTATTACTCGTTATCTTCCTACAGAAATACCCAAAAATTGAATAAATAAACTGCACAAAATTCTAACCCCTCCAATACTCTTATACCTCAATGCGAATTGAGATAATTGTTTTCTTTCAATTGGAACCGAACGACCAATTAAATCACAAAATAGGAACAAAAAAGTGATCATAGCTTCACAGTTGACAACGAAAAGCAAAAGATCATACATGATTGAGCAGCATTTTCTCCGCAGTTTTGCGGACTTTGGCTTGGGCGTTTTCGCGCTGGCGGCGGCGGGCAACGACGGTGCGGCGCTTGAGGGCAGGGGTCCCGCCGTCGAAGACGAAGACCGGTTTGGTGCGGAGGAAGAGAAGCTTGCAAATGCGACGGAAGAAGCCCAGCAAATGGGCGTTGCGAACCACTTCGCCCTTCTCGTCGCGCATCGCTTTCATAAACTGCACCATCCATATGCTCGCATCTGCAATTAGGGGAAATAAAGAAAAAGGATGTATTACTTAATGCGGGGGAGAGAGAGAAAGAAAGTGATAGGGTTTGAGGAGTACCAACGGCGAGTGTTTTCCCGGCGAGGGTTTCGACGGAGACGCGGCGACCGACGGGGGAGAGTAGTTCCCAGAGACCGTGAACTCCCATTGTACTTCTGGTCAGTTACGTTACCGCGCCAAACAGCCAGCCTTCAATATCAATATTGTTCGGCATTTAAGTCGGTCTATATTTTTCTTATTAAAACATACATAAATTTTTTATTTCAAAAATTTTATTATTTTTGTACTAACCAGTTCTCGGGTGAGGGGTCACGTAAGCTGAGTCCCACGAGCAGTGTGGGTCAGTGTCTCGCAAGACACGTGAGCCAAGGTGTCAAAGAGTGGTCAGACATCGGTTACTATGATGCGTTGATGTGTCCTCGACAATATAGTGAAGGCGATGAGACGTCGGACATCGGCGAGTCAAACAGCAGAGCTGGGCCACGAAAGGAGGATCACAGACCACACACCAGTTATCAGTTAGGGAGAAAGCCTAGTTCACAGGGGTCCATGCGTGTGGTGTGGATGACGCGTTCAGGCATAATACGAGTAAAGAGCCATTGAAAGAGATACGACATGTGAGGGTCACGTTTCAAGGGTAAACTGCATGCATGGCACGTGAATAACTAGGGCATTCCAAGACGGATAGCCCCAGAGATTAGGTGCACAAGTTAGTACCTAGGTGGTCATCCTGTCAGAGGTTGCACTCTAGTAAGGGAGCCTTACGCGCTAGATTGCCCTAAGAGTTGGTGATAGCGGCGCTAAGGCACACCCTCAGTAAACCTAATTATGGTTAGCGTAAACAGTGAAAACCCTAGAGTATATAAAAAGTAGTATCAAACCTAATAAGGTACGCACAGAGAGCTTTTTACAGCTTACTTTGGTGTTTTCTAGCCCATAGTGACTTGAGCGTCGGAGTGCAAACGACCTCTAGGGCGCCCTTTGTCTTTGTGATTTCAGGTGTCTGATCGAAGGAAGGCACGAACGAAGGCAGAGACAATTGGGTATGTGATCGTCGTAGACGTACGAAGGCAATCGAGTCAACCAGCACGAACATTTGGCGCCCACTGTGGGGCACGATTTAAAACACTGTCCCATTCGCAAGAACGAGAAAGATGAGAAACACGAGGCAAGGATTCGTTGCACCGAATGGAGGCAAAAGCCTCACCCTGCAGCAGATCATGGAAACGATGCAGGCTCTCCAAGAAACGGTGGCTGCATCAAGAGCAGATCAAGAACGCATCCAGATTGATCTGGCTGCGTCGCTAGCGAGAAATGAGGAATTGCAAAGAACCAATGAAGAATTGCGCAGGGGGTTGCGCAATCAGGGAGGGAACGCGAGGTGGAAGATCAAGAACCCACGACGCCACCCAGGGAATTCCCAATGCCATTCTCGCAGGCGATCATGGACGTCGTGATACCAACCACGTTTTTGGGCCCTAAAGCCACCTTCACAGGTGTAGAGGACCCAGAGGCTCATCTCACGGCCTTCCATGCGCAGATGATGCTGGTTGGGGGGTCTAACGCGGTACGATGCAAGCTGTTCATTAGCATGCTGGTGGGCACGACGATGGATTGGTTCATCAGCCTCCCTGATGGCCACATAATGTCATTCGCGCAGCTTTCTAAGTTGTTCAAAGAGCAGTACATCGTAAATCGGGCCCCCCCACCCATCTCTTACGATCTCTTTGACGTAAGGCAGTATTAAGGAGAGTCCCTGAAGGAATTCCTCAACCTTTTGGGGCACATGTGGTGAGGTTAAACACCAAGGATGAAACAATGATGGTGCACGCGTTCAGGAAGGGGATCGTGTCAGGACCTTCCAGTGAGTCACTCATCAGGAACCGCCAAAAAACTTTCGGCGAGATAAGGCGTCGAGCGGTGGCTCACATTGCCGTGGAGGGAGAAGTCAACGAGAAGCGCACGTGCGTTGTTTCCACGCGCCCACGAGCACCAGGTCGACCTCAACCCCTAAGGGTACATGAGGCAACGACAGAGAAGAAGACTCCAGCGAAGCAGCAGCCTTACGAGCCCAGAAAGCCCTAGACCAGGGGGCGCGCAAGGGAGAATGTGCCGCCAAGGCACAACTTCGTGGTAGAATTGAAGGACCTAATCGCCATTCCCAATATAGCGGAGAAAATGAAGATACCCGCTAAGTCCGACAAGAAGTTAGGGCCTAACAAGAACGCATGGTGAGAGTTCCACCAAGCGTTTGGCCTCCCAATACGGAACTGCTTGGCGTTGGGACACCAGTTGGATGAACTGGTGAAGAACGGTTTCCTGAAAGATTACTTGGTGGAGTCACAGGAAGACCAGAACGTGACCACGCCAGGAGGAGATCAGGGACACGAGATAGCGGTGCATGGCGAAATCCACACCATTGTTGGGGGTTTCTCGGGTGGAGGGTGTACCGCTTCTCAGCGAAAGAAGTATGCCCGAGCAGTGATGTCGGTAGAGGCGCAAGAGGCAGATGAGGCCCTTGACGTCGACCTTGTCTTCACCAAGGCCGACCTCCAAGATGTCGTCCCCCACGAGAATGACCCGGTGGTGATCTCGGTAGTAACCACTGGGAGGAAGGTGCACCGTGTATTGGTGGATCAGGGAAGCTCGACAGACGTGATGTTCTGGACGACCTTCAACAAGTTGCAGGTGTCCCCTTATCAACTGAGGCCTTATACAGGCTACTTGTACGGTTTCGTGGGAGACCAGTTGGAGGTGCGTGGGCACTTGGAGCTGAGGACCACTTTAACAGATGGTGTCGCGTCCCGTACGAAGAACATCAGGTACCTCGTCGTCAATTCCCCATCCGCATATAACGTACTATTAGGTAGACCTATGCTGAACAGGCTGAGGGCGGTGGCGTCGACGAGGCACATGAAGATGAAGTTGCTTGACTTGGGAGGAAAGGTGATTACCATCAAGTCAGATCAGAAGGAGGCTAAGAGGTGCTACAAGAATAGCCTCAAAACCAAGAGAGGGGTGTTCATGGTCACCACCAGGGCACCAAGTGAAGAAGGGATCGCCCCTGCAGAGCTCGCCCGGGAGAGGTGACCCGAACTAGCAGGAGAAGTCCTAGAGAGGGAGATTGGGGGGAGGACGTTCAAGCTTGGCAAATCACTAGGCCAAGCAGCACAGGACCAGATCGTCGAGGTCATTGCACGGCATCTGGATGCCTTCGCGTGGTCCGCCTCGGACATGCCAAGCATAGACCCAAACTTCCTGTGCCACTGCCTTACCATGGAGCTCAAGGTCAGGCCTGTCCACCAGAGAAGAAGGAAGTTCAATGAAGAGAGACGGCGGGTCATAAAAGAAGAGACGAATAAGTTATTGAGCGCTAGCCACATAAGGGAAATCTAATACCCTGAGTGGTTGGCAAACGTGGTCTTAGTGAAGAAGGCCAGCGGGAAGTGGAGAATGTGTGTTGACTTCACTGACCTCAACAAAGCATGCCTGAAGGACTCATATCCCCTACCAAGCATCGACGCCTTGGTAGACAGTGTCTCGGGTTGCAAGATGCTCAGCTTCCTGGACGCTTTTTCTGGGTATAACCAAATTAAGATGCATCCCAGGGACAAGTGCAAGACAACATTCATGACATAGCTGTCTTGCTACTGTTATACAGTGATGCCCTTTGGGCTGAAGAATGCAAGCGCCACCTACCAGAGGCTGATGAACAAAGTCCTTGCACCCATGATAGGGTGAAACGTGCAAGCCTATGTGGACGACATGGTGATGACCTCACAGGTGAAAGATCAGCATATGGTTGACTTAGAAGAGCTATTTACGATAATACTAAGTACAGATTGAAGTTGACCCCCGAGAAGTGCGTTGCAATCCTCGCAATGAGAAGCCCAATCTCAGTGAAGAAGGTGCAACAGTTAACAGGGCGGATGGCCACTCTTTCCAGATTTGTATCAGCTGGAGAAGACAAGGGTCATCCTTACTTCCAGTGTTTGAGGAGGAACAATAGGTTCATCTGACCAGGGAGTGCGAAGAGGTGTTCCTCAAGCTGAAGGAGTATTTGGCCAGTCCCCCAGTGTTGTGTAAACCACAACTGGGTACTCCACTCCGCCTGTACTTCGCTGTGACGGAGCGGGCGATCAGCTCAGTCCTTGTGCAGGAGCAAGACCAACTGCAAAATCTATATACTTTGTAAGCAAAGTATTACAAGGGCTTGAGGTCAGATACCAGACCCTAGAGAAGGAGGCCCTAGCAGTGGTGTTCTGAGCTAGGAGACTTCACCATTATTTCCAAAGCTTTACAGTGGTGGTGATGACAGACCTGCCTATCCGCAAGGTCCTGCAGAAACCGGACGTGGCGGGAAGGATGGTAAGATGGGCAGTGGAACTTTCAGAGTTTGATGTCCAGTACGAGCCTCGAGGTCCTATCGAAGGCCAAGTCTATGCAGACTTTGTGGTAGAGCTCTCCTCGGCAGATGCACACCAAGAGGAAGCCAACTTCCGGTGGGTGCTCTCTGTAGACAGGTCCTCTAACCAACAAGGCAGCGGGGCAGGTGTCATCTTGAAGGGACTGAACGGGTTGTTGATCGAGCAAGGCCTACAGTTTGCCTTCAAGGCCAACAACAATCAGGCGGAGTATGAAGCTCTCATTGCAGGCATGTTGTTGGCAAAAGAGATGGGAGCGCAGAGTCTGTTGGCGAAGAGCGACTCCCTATTAGTCACAAGTCAGGTGACTGAAGAGTATCAGGCCAAGGACCCCAGATGGCCGCATACCTAGGGTACGTCCAGATTCTGAAGGGGTCATTCGCAGTGTTCGAGCTGGTGCACGTCCCAAGAGAGCAGAATGCTCGAGCTGACTTGCTAGCTAAGCTCGCCAGTTCATGCAAGGGGGACAGACAGAGGATGGTCATACAGGAAACCCTGAAGACACCTCGAACATTCACCACAGATAACTGGGTAGGGGTGCACCAGGTCAGTACGACAAGAGGAGGGGCGAGGAGTCATCGGTCATTGACTAGGGAGACACTGCAGACTCCCAAGGTAAGCCTATATACAAACCTGGGGGAGGAATCAATGCAGATTTGCCTGGTCGAAGGAGGAGACACCTAGATGACGCCCTACAAGCGCTACTTGGCTGATGGGATACTCTCGCTGGAACCCACAAAATCCAGGAAAATCAAGAAAAATTCTGCCAAGTACACTATCATTAACGGGGAGTTGTTCAGACATGGGTTCACCCATCCAATCCTGGTATGTGTAAGCGGAGACCAATGCGTACGGATAATAGTAGAGCTCCACGAAGCGATATGTGGGAGTCACATCGGTGTACGATCTCTAGCATCAAAGGCCATTCGTGCGGGATACTATTGGCCAATCGTAAGGGAAGACTGCACGAGGTACGGACAACAGTGCAAGCAGTGTCAGCAGCATGCTGACTAGCACAAGGCGCCGCCAGAGGAGTTCAGGTCAATTTACAGCCCTTGGCCTTTCCATACACGGGGAATCGATATCCTGGGGCCCTTTCCTTTGATGATAAGGCAGATGAAGTACCTCGTGGTCGCCATATAGTACTTCACGAAGTGGATAGAAGCTGAGCCAGTGGCGCAGATCACGACCTACAAGATCCAACACTTCGTGTTGATAGAGTATCCAAGTATCCATATGGTGTGGTTGAAGATGTTCTCGTCAAGGAGGATAAATTCATATTTTCTGTGGATTTTGTGGTGATGGACATGGAAGAAGATGAGGAGGTTCCCTTGATTCTTGGCAGACCTTTCATGAAGACTACGAGAATTATAATTGATGTTGATAAGGGAAAGCTTAAAGTAAGAACTCAAGATGATAAGGTAACTTTTAATCTTTATTATGATTTGAAAATTTCTAATGCAGGGAAGGAATGTTTGCAAAAGGATACACCAAAGGAAGCCTTTCCTAACACTAAAGAGCAATTGGACCTCTCAAACTTAATTGAGGAAGTTATACATCATCATATTCCAAAGAAAATTGTTCACCTTGAGATAAACAAGCGTCAAGCTAGATGACGTTAAATGCGCATTTACTAGGAGGCAACCCATTACAAATTTAAGTTTTATGTTGATTTGTTATCTTTGTTTTGATTTTACATTTCAAAATCCATGTTTTCTTGCAGGGATTATTGCCCAGGCAAGTCCAATCTCACCTAAGCGAGTTGGACGACGAAAAAGGGGTGCTTTCTGGAGTCATCTCGCTTAAGCGAGTTTGACACCGAAAAATGTAGTTTTCTTGTAGGGAATCTCGCTTGAGCAAAATTTATTTGCCAATTTTATTTTATTTTTTTTTAAAATCTCAAAGGTAACCCACTTCCTATATGTCTCCCGATCAGTTTGCAGCTTATGTATTTTGGCCTGGGAACAAGTTCTATTATTCAGGGGGACAAATCCAACAAATGAAGCAGGACCATCTACAGTTGTAGATGATGATTTCAACACAGAGTTGGATTACTTCTTAGGAAGGGAGGACTAATATGGTTTATTTTTCTAGTTTTATTTCTTTTCGGTTTTTTAGTTATTTATTTATGTTTTATTTGCTTAGTTTGTTTATTTGCTTATTTTGTATTATGTTCTTGAATAATTTTTTGTTTATTTTTTATTTTTTTAGTTTTATTTCTTAAATTATTTTCTTGAATTATTGTCAATTTTAATTTAATTTGTTTTCTAGTTTATTTTTCTGAAATAAAAAAGAATTAGAATATTAATTTTGAATTATGAAAAAAAAATATGTGTGTTTAAATATTAAATAGTGAGATGAATTAGACACATGTTAGAAAAGAAAAAATGATTGAATCCCTATATAAATTTATTTGAAATTGTGATACATGAAAATTTAACATGATAATTGATTAGGACAGAGAATGACAAAATAAAAAGGAATGAGACCAATTAAACCAAGTGAGTGTGTGATCCTTAAAGAGTTTTGAGAGTTTTACTGGTGATTGAGGTTGCCTATTTTTATTCTTTGTTACATCATAAAAGAGCATGAAGATGATTGACGCATTTGTGTTAACTAGGAAACCATGGCCAAATAGTCAATTTTTATCTTATTAGAATTCATATTTTTTATATATCCCCTTTGAGCCAAGAATTTTTTTTTTATTGCATCCTAAACCTTTAATGATATATTTTTCTACCCTGTACCATGTTTAAGGAAGGAGAACATAAATGCAATATGCATAGAAAAAGGAATGGTAGGTTCTAATTGTTGAAAGTTGAAAAAGTTGAATATTGGAAGAATCTATTCCTATTGATAAAAAAAAAATCTCAAAGAAAAATAAAATTCATGTTGAAAATCATGAATAAGAAAAAAATAGAAAAAAAAAGAAAAATGAGGAAAAGTGTGAAGTCAAAAGAAAAATGGTGATTAGATAACTCATATGTGCCATAATTGGATTCTAGGTATGTTCTTCTTCTTTAAGATGTGCATTTTTTATCTGAAAAACCAATACTTTTTGGAAGCTCAACCTCATTATAACCCTGGAAAGGACCTCAAGATTCATGTTTCTAATATGTTTGTGATATGAAGATGAAATGAAAAACAATTGTGATTTGTTATGATTAAGTGAAAATACAGAGAAACACTTACCTGTGAGCATATGAGAAGAGATTCCTTGATGAATTGTCATTTATTTGTTCTGATTTGATCCTCGAAGTTGATTGTATCTATATTTGAATTTGGAAGCATCATAAGTTTCTAAATTTATCTGTTGTTTAGTGAATTAAGTTGTTTTGATATTTAAATTCAAATATATTCATTTCTTTTGCTTGAGGTCAAGCAAGAATCTAAGTTCGGGATAGTTGATAAGTGTCAAACTTCAGTAATATTTCATATTAAAATTTAGGCACTTATGAGTATTAATTGCTAAAATAAGTATATAATAATCTCTAATTAATTAATTTATACTTTTTTAAAATATTTTGTGATTTTTATTTGAATAAGAACAATTTATTCCCAAATTTTGTGTTAATTTTAGGATTTTAGGGGAGAATGGAGATGATTGGAAAAAAAAAAGATTAATATAAGCGAAAAAGGGAAAGCTGGAAGGCCCGACATTTGCCAAGTTCACAAAAGTCCAACTCATCACTGAGCATCTCACTCAAGCCAACTCATTCTCGTTTGAGCGAGAATGCTCCAGCAACATTGTTTAATTTCGACGTTTTACTCGCTCAAGCGAGCTCATTCTTGCTTGAGCGAGAATCCAGTTAAGCCCAAACAATTTAGGTTAAATAGGGGGCTTGAGGCACAACCCTAGTGTGCAATATTGAGAGGAAAAGACCATTGAGTGAATTGTAACCCAATTGGGAGAATAGGAGGTGTGAGAATCATTAAAGGAGGCAGTCGTCAAGGAGAAATATCCTGGATCTTCTTTTCTTACTCTCCCTACTTGTAAAAGTCATCATGTGTGGCTAATTCTACCCTTTGGGACTAAGAGTAATTTGTTCAAACTCTTATGTATTGAGGTGATATCTAAACACAATATTATGTTCTTGATTGATGATTGATATTATTTTTTTGTTTGTAATGCTTAGTTTACCATGATCTGGAATCTTAAATTTGACTGGAAAGTACTTTTAAGGTTCTGACCTAAACGATAATACTTAACATATTTTGATGCTAGGAATAGATTTGATATGTTAATTTCTATCAACATTTGATCTTAAGGATAAGTTGTTTTTATAAATATGTGAGGAATTGATATTTAGGAAGCATCTTAATAATTTTATATGCGAGGAATCGATATAAATGATTTTTATACGGGAATTAATATCAATGAAAAGACACAATGTTGTCATGCTAATCAAAATACAAAAGAGTCAGAAAGATGAAACTCAATCCCTATTTTTCCAATTGAAACAACAAACTCTTTGACTTGTTTTCTTTTTAATCATTGCCATCACAAGAAATTCCAACAAACTTTTATTATTTTGTTTTATATTTAGTGAATCTTTTACTTGATTATTCAATTGTTCCTCGTGGGTTCGATATCTGTCCTTAGGGATACATTATTACTTCTGACAGCGCGATGCACTTGTCGTAAAAAGCTATCAACAGACACTAGACGATCAACTTTGTGCTGAAAGAATAAGCTGGAATAGTTAGTTTCAATTAGTTTTGTGGGTCCGATTCAAGGCCTACCCATTTCTACATCTACGAAACTCTATAAAAAGAGATTAGCGAAAGAGATATAGAGGAGACAACAAGTAGATTAGACATTTTGTGACAATAGTTTAGTTAGTTTTAGTTTACTCTATTTTTAGTTTATTTTATTTTTGACATTTCGAGTTCTATCCAAGTTCTTTGTTCTTCTTCTCATTGTCTCACGGATCCTCTTCTCTTTACATTTTGTATTGATTTACATTATGTGTTTTATCTTTGAAGTTAATTTAATTATGGAATTAGGTAACACTATATTAAAACTCATGTTAGATTATGCTTTGTTTTAGTGTTTTCCACTTCGAAATTTATTTTCGAATTCTATTTTCGATTGATAATGGGTTTCTAATAACACAGAAAAGGATTTGGATCCCTTGCATTCAAAGTGGAAGATTATTGAACCATGGTTTTGGTATCTGTTTTATGTTCCTGAATTGAGTTTCACTTTTCTTCTCTATTAATCCTTTCAATTCGTGTTCATTTATAGTTCTACAATTTATATTTTCAATTTATAGATCTAATTCATTTTCAATTCATGCTAATTCAATTGTAATTTACAGTTTCAGTCATGTTATGTTTTACATTTTTAGTCTTTAAATTTTTGCAATTTAAGTTTTCGCGCTTTACTTTCCATTCATTTATGTTTCCTGTAGTTTACATTTCAACTCTTTACATTTCTCGCAATTTATTTCATTTATCAAATTTTCTATTAGTAGTTATCACATAGCAATATTTAACCTCCTCTAAAACCATATGAAAGTTGTCACGTGAATTTCATGTATGTACAACACATGCATAGAAAGTGTTTTGGTTCAAAGTTTAAATGACTTCAAAGAAAAGTATTCTTTGTGTGTTTTATGTGAAAGGGAGGAGGAAACAACTTCCCACTTATTGATATCTTCTCCAATTGCGGATGCTGTTTGGAATTTATGTCACAACTAGATCGAGGTCAAATCTGTAAACCATTTTGCTATGAAGGAACACTTGGAACAATTTCATTGTACTTGGTTTAGCAAAAAAGGTAATAAGTTGTGGAAAGGAGTGTGGGTTTCCATCATTTGGTGCATTTGGAAACATAGGAATGGGATACTGTTCAACCAAGCAAAAATGGACACAAGTGAAATCTTCTCTTTGGTTCAAGTACAGTCATGGACTTGGTTAAAAAACAAGGTTCTAAGGGTGTATTTCTCTTTTTCGGATTGGGTCCAAATCCCAACTACTTGTATTATTATGGCAGCAAAACGTTGATTGTCGTGTGGAATGAGATGTTGGTCTTCTGTTCCTTTTGCTCGACCCGGTAGGTGTGCGTTCTGTTTCTTGTTCTTGCTTTGGTTTTTGGTTGTTCGGATGCTTAGAAATGTTGTTCAGATTCCTTCATGTATAAGGGTTGGAAAACCCTTTTGTGTTCCTTTTATATTTATATTTATTTATTGTTTTCTAATTAAAAAAAAAATGTTTTTCCTTGTTCATGGTGTGAGATATATTTTATAAGTCTTAGTTAGTTGTTTGTTATCCTTTGAATCTTTATTGATGTTATTTAATATTTAAAGTTTGTATCTTTCTCAACTATTTTCAAGGACCACAAGTAAGTATCTCTTTATTTTTTGCTAAGATTTTAGGTAGTTTTTATTGAATCTCTCTGTTATTGATTAATAGGTCATATAATTGACTTTAGATAAGTTACATTCCTTCTTAATAGGAGATTAGACTAATCAGTACACAACCCCCTAGCCTCAAACCATGTAGGTGAGAAGTGTCATATTTCAGAAATATTTCATATTAAAATACAGGCACTTATGGATTTGTTGATAAAATAACTATAATTTAACTCCTAATTTATGAATTTAAACCTGTTTACATATTTTGTTATTATAATATGAATAAGAACGGTTTATTCCATAATTTGTGTTAATTCATGATTCTAGTAGAAAATGGAGAGGAAATGGCTAAAAGAGAATAGACAAGATTAGAAGGGAAGGTTGGAACACTTAAAACTCGCCCAAAAACTCGCCCAGGCCATTAGCACTCCAGAGGAACTAGCCCAAGAGAACTCAATCTCGCCCAAGCGAAATCACTCCAGAGAAGTTGGGTTTTTTCTCGTCAAACTCGCCCAAACGAGCCTAATTACACCCAGGCGAAAAGTCACTTAGCCCAAGCCCAACTAGGCTAAATATGAGGCGTGAGACACAACCCTAGACATCATTGGAAAATTAGAAGGTGATAGAAAACCCTAGAGGAGACAGTCATCAAGGAGAAACATCCTAGATCTTTTTTTCTTATTTTTCATGCTTGTAGTGGCCAACATGAGTGGCTAATTCTACCCTTTGGGATTTAGAGTAATTTGTTCAAACTCTTATGTATTAAGGTGATATTTAAATATAATATTTTGTTCTTGATTGATTATTGACATGGTCATTTTATCCGTAACGCTTGTTTGTCATGATTTTGATCCTTAGATTTGACTGAAAAGTACTTCTAAGTTTCTAACCTAAATGATAATGCTTAACATATTTGAATGTTAGGAATAGATTTAAAATGCTAATTGCTATCAACATCTAATCGTAAGGATAAAGAGTTTTTATAAATATACGAGGAATCGATATTTAGGAGACTATCTTAATAATTTTATATGCAAGAAATCGATATGAATGAATTTTATATGGGCATCAATATCAATCAAATTATAGAACATTATTACGCTTTTCAAAATAAAAAAGAGTGAAAAGGATGAACCCTAATCCCAATTTTCCCAATTGAATCAACAACTCTTTACTTTGCTTTATTTACAATTCTTGCAATCTGACAACAAACATCCAACAAACTTTAATTATTGTTTTCTTAGTGAATATTTTACTTGAGAATTCAACCGTTCCTTGTGGGTTCGATATCCATTCTTAGGGACAAATTATTACTTTTGACAAGGTACACTTGCCATAAAATAGTCATTAAGCTAAGTATCACTTTATTTTTTGCTAAGATTTTGGGTAGTGTTTATTGAATCTCTCTTTTATTGATTAATGGGCCATATAGCTGACTTTAGATAAGTTACATTCCCTCTTAGTAGGAGATCAGACTAACTACCGGTACACAACCCTTGGTCTCATACTGTATAGGTGAAGAGGTTTATCCAATGAAAAACTCGAAAATAAATTATGACGTAAGTTTTGCCTAATTGATTTATTGTCGTGCATGAAAACGTTAGATCACCCAATATGACATAAGTTATTTAATTTGTTTATGACTGTGCATTAAAACATTAGATCGCCCATTGTGATATAAGTTTCTTAATTCGTTTACAATCATTTTTGCTATCAATGTTTGCCCATATTCATTTTCCTAAGTTAAGAAAATCGTGTTAGAATTGTTGACTTAAAACAAGACGGGGTGAATTGTTTTTAAGAAAAAAATCGCAAAATATAGAGTGAGATTGAAAATTTAATAAAACCAACAAATTGATTTCTTCGTTCAACCGTTTATAAAGAACAACAAGCATATACACAAAATATAAACCATTTCTTACGTTTATTTAACCGATTGAAATATATGCAGAAAACTGGAAAACAACAAATAAAGAAATTTTGAGAGGGTGGGAGAGATATTTGCACATATGATTTATACTGGTTCACTTTTACACCAAGAATTGCATCTAGATAGTAAAATCACTGAGAATTCACTAAACTAAGCATAAAGTTTACAAAGGATACAATCAAGAGTATAAATCTTGAACCCTACAAGAACAAACACTCTTAACCACTCTATAGAAATCCAGAAAAACTCTATATGAATATGCTTCAATAGAATACAAAGAAAGAAATAAGGTTTGATAACACCTGGGATATTACAGATGTAGCACAAAGAAAAATCAAACCCAAAAAACCTTTTTCACAGCATAAGAATGATCAAAGAAGAAAAAATAATCTCCAAGAATGATTTCAAAACTTTCTATTTTTCTCTCTTCCAAAATTCGTTACTTAAACTACTCAGATTATTTCTTATATAAGGTTTTAATGATTGCAAAAACGGTTTGCCAATTAATGAAAACAATTGTATCAATTTAAATTTATTTGGTTATAGTAACAAAAAAACTATTAAAAACATTTAATTGATTTTTCAAAATAACTACTTTTTTCTTTTACAAGAAGAAATCAAAAGTTTTTAAACTAATTCTTTTATCGAAATAAGTTGTTGATTTTACTAAACAGAAAAGACAAAATAGAAAACAAAAAATTTTCAAATCTTTAAAAACTTTAAGTATTTTCAACTTGTTGATACGATAAATCAATATGTTAAAAATACTTACTATAGTCAAAAGACTTTAATAGAAGTAATTTAACCGATTAAAACTTAAATCAACTGATTAAAAATACAACAAATTTAGAAAACAAAACATTTCATGGAGATAGCTTTTGAAGTTAACTTGGACCATAATGTATTATGAAGAAAAACAACAAATTCACCATAGACACACACACACAACTTCCAATCTTCATGACATATTGGATTCATCAAAGCTAGATCTTCTTAGTCAACAAAACGAACTTACTTATGTTACACAAGGTTAGACTTTAAGCAAATGTAAGAGAGTTAGGATGGTATTGTCGACAATCTTTGTATATATGGCCTGATAATGTTGACTGTATGATAAGATCAGTTTGTGTAGATACCACCTGATAAGGTCGGGTTTGATAAATATCGTCTGATTACACCGATTTTTGGTAGATATCATCTAATAAGGTTGATTTTTGTAAATGTTGCCTAACAAGATTAGTTTTTTTAATGTTTTGGTCAAGTTGGGGTTGAAGTTGAACATAGTTAAAGTTGAACATAGTTAGTAGTTTTAATCAATCAATCGAGCTAGAAGTCTAACTACACATAGTTAGGAGTTTTATTAATCTAGTCGAGCTGAATATAGTCAATAGTTTTCTTAATCCAGACAATTTGGAAGTCGAGCTGAACATAATTAGCACTTTTGTTAATCCAATCGAGCTAGAAGTCAAACTGAACATAGTCAAAAATTCTTTTTCAATCCAGTCGGGCTTGGATAAAGGCTCATCATATTTAGTATTTTTTTTCAACAAACCAAGTTGGGTCGAACTGGAACATAGCTAGCAATTTCTTTTTTAATTAAAGTTGTAGAATGATAGACATCATAAAATAAAAAGAATAATAAAACATAATCCAAAGTAAAATTAAATATATTTTTAGTTTATATAAATATGATTTCGTTTATTTTTAAATTTTACATCTTCATATTTTGTAATATTATTTTTAGTCTTTATATTAGATTGTGATTAAACTAATGTTAAAAAAATCATAATTAACATAATTAAAGTAATAAAAAATAAAAAGTTAAAATCGTTAACTTTTTTAAATAAATATTTAAATTAAGAAATATATTTTATTTCATATAAACCAAATAATTATATACATTAATTTACATTTTTTTTAAATATAGTTTATTTTAAACGTTGTAATTTAAAAATAAACTTATTACGATATTATAATTTTGAATTAATGTTACATAATTTATTTTTAATGCACCAACAACATAAATTTTATATCTAAAATGAAATTATAATATTTTTTATATTTTTAAATGTTTTAATTAAAAATAAACCTATTATGATATTATAATTTTGAATTTCTGTTACATAATTATTTTCTAATGCACCAACAACAGAAATTTTATCTCTAAAATAAAAGAATAATAATTAGTGTTACATAATTTCTTTTCTAGTGTACCAATAATAGAATTTTTATCTTTAAAGCAAAGTGACAAAGGAGAAGTAAAGGTTCTTTCGATATTGTCGAATGAGGATTTGTCTTGGAAGTAGTAAAAGTTTTACTTGGTCTAACGGTGAACGGTGAAGGACATAAATGTTCTAATTCAAAGATTAAATAATTTCAAACCAAAACATTCAACTTATATCAGATTTAGTAATAAAGTTAGAAATTGTGAAATTTATTCTTATTAAAATCTTACAATCAATATTAAACTAAATTTTTGTCTTAAATAAATTATATCTGAAAATTAATTAAAATAAATCATTAAGATCAAAGAATTTTAATTTTCAAATTTAAATGTGAATACTTAAGTTCATTAATGTAATTATTATAATTACAATAAATATATAATTCGAATAACATATTTAAATAACACCAGCTATCCTGTTAATAAATAATTTGTTTTTTCTTACTTGCTACTCTAGAAACTTATCCAAGGGAAGAATGAAGGTCATTTGGATGTGTAAATTTATCGAAAAATATGGAGTGTGTTTATTTGGGTATATCTGCTATAATCGAAGAAATAATGAGATTTACAAATAAATCATTGTGAATGTACTCTTTTACTTTTATTTTATTCCATTTTTCTTATGGATGCATGCACGGATAAATTAGTAAATTTTTATTTTTAATATTTAATAAAAATTAAAAAACTTATATGCATCATATCACTAATTATTTTTATAAATTCACTCTAAATATTTTAATTTAAATAACTTAATTTCTTTTACACTTTTCTCTTTGATGTATTGTTTCAAATTATACTATCCTACTTCAAACAAAGCATATATATAAAAATAAAAAAAAAATAACTTTAACTAGCGACTCCGGTGGAATTATAAATGAAACAATCAACTAGTGACTCAAGTGAAATTATAAACGAAACAATCATAGACAACATGATTAATGGATCATTATAAAATTACCAATGATTGATGTCGTATAAATAAATTATTACAGGGAAGATCCCCAAATCCAATATTGAGCTGGAGCACAAGATTCTTTATTTGTTATAAAATATCTATGATTTAGTTTTTAGAAAATTACATATATTTATTTTTAATATAGTTTTGATTATCTATTGTATGCGTAAGATTTAAATTTTAAATTATTATTTTCACTCTAAATGTTAGATTAAAAAACAAGGTTTAATTAAAATTTTAGTTCTTGTGTTTAATTTTTTGTTTGGTTTTATTTTTTAAATTACTTTTTTATGTTTAATTTCTATTGATAAAATTATTAACTCAACTATTATTACGATGTCATAAAAAGTGTTACGTCCATAAATAATATTACTGTGAACTAAAATATATATATTAGAACTAAAGAAAAAAATTATTTTATACTGTGAGAATAGAATAAAAGATGAAAACATGAAAACTCAATTACTTCATAGAGTTGTATATAAAAAAAAAATCATTTACAACTACTTCATTTTTTTTTTCATAGTGAATGAATTGTTTATATGGTAATAAGTTGGTTGATTTTATTTGTATTCAATCATGGGAATTTTCATACCATATTGAATGTGTGGTTTATATTTGCTTTTACTGAGATTTGATAATAAGTTGTCCGAGATGGAGAATGTGAATTGAATAATTAAGTCAATCTCTTTCTTAAAGGATTGTAAAGGATAGAAAAAAATTTAAATTCTCAAATTCAATTTTAATTATCTAAATTCATATTACTTTTAATTTATTTGAATGAATTTATCTTAAATTTAAATTTAAATTTTTGGATTTTAAGTTCAATTTATTTAATTGGATATGGATTAAAGGTATATTGGATAATTTTTGGATTTTTCAAAATAAATATTGGGTTGGATTTTAATTTTATCCCAACCTAGGTTAGGTCTAGTCAATCCAGGTCCAGGTCAAGCAAAGTTAACCCAAGTTCATCTCGAGCCGAGTCCGTTCAGGCTGAAGTCGAATCGAGTCAGCTTGGGCCCATGTCGAGTCTAGTCGGTCTTGGTCGATGTCAAGCCAACTTGGTCTTGGTCAATGTCAAGCCGAGTCGGTCCGGGTCGATGTAGAGCCGAGTTGGCTCGACCTATGTTGAGTCGATTCAGCCTGGGCCGATGTCGAGTCGAGGCGGTTGGGTTGATGTTGAGCCGAGTCGGGCGGGCCCATGTCGAGTCAAGTTGGTCTTGGCCCATGTAGAGACGAGTCAACCAGAGCCCACGTAGAGTCGAGTCAGCTCAGGCCAATGTCGAGCCGAGTCGGTCCAAGCCCATGTTGAGCTAAGTCGGTTCGGATCGATGTCAAACTGAGTCGGTTCGTGCCGGTGTCGAGCCGAGTCAGTCCGGGCCAATGTCGAGCCATGTAGATCTAAGTCGGTCCGAGCCCATATCAAGTCGTGTCGGCCCATGCCCAAGTTAACCCAATTCGATCCAGGTCCAAGTTTAGCCGAGTCGACCCAAGTTCAAGTCTAGCCGAGTTGGTACAAGTCCAAGTCGAGTCAGGTTAGCCCGTGTCCAAATCGAAATGGATTTAATATAATTGACAAAGTGGATTAATCTAAATTTAATTCACTTTAAATGGATTTGAAAAAATCCAAATAAATTTTATCTAGTTAAAATGGATATGGACTTTAAATCCAATCCATTTGTTTGGATTTGGATTAGATCTAGATTGAATTTTAAAGAAATAGATCCATGACCTCCCCTAAAGGATTGTCAAGCTTTTATAGTAAAACTCTAGTGAAAGTTCACCTATGGAAGACTCTCCACGCTCAAGTTAGTAAAAGTATAAATATAATTGAAATGTAGGTAAATGTAAATTATTAAGTGAAAAACTCTTCCTGAGATTGTATTTATTTTATTTATAGGCTTGTGGGCCTATGATGTGTGCAAATAACTGTGTTTCGGTTGTCAAGAATAAAACTGATCTTTACACTCACATTAGGATGGTTATGATCATGTTGAGGTGGTTACTTTCTAGTATCAGTGAGATATACTACGAGTAACTCCTAGGAATTCATATTGTTAATGGATATTAATTGCTCCATATTTATACATTATGAATATAAGTTTGAGGTTTAATTAATTTTCAATCATGAGAGTTTTCCGTTTTAATAGCGAATAATGTTATTTCTACATATTTAACCTTTTACTTTGTTTATGAACATAAATTATGTGTGTATTCAATACTTATTTATTAAAACAAAAGTTTAATTTTTTAAGATTTTGATTCAGAGCTAAAATAGTTAAGTGTAAAACATGGTTTTAATTTGTCTATAAGATGATAATCCTCTTCAAACCGTAGAATATATAAGCACATACAACACTTTGTAGTTTTGTTTTGTTTTACATCTAATTAGGAACAAACGTGATTAGAGATAAGTGCATAAAAGTAAGTTAATCTCGTACCTCATAAAAACATATATGTTTATTTTATGTTGAAGAAATGTTTGTCACTTCCCTCTACTAAAAGAAATTTGTTAAAAGTGTAAGCCAAATTCAACATAAAAAATTTCTTAGAGTTCATGCTGAAGTTGTTTTATTATGAAATTCCCTAACATTAAGTTTGACAAATCCATAAAAAATATATCTACCTCACATGATTATGCAAAAGTAGGTAAAATCAAGGCCAGGAACACTACCAAAGGAAGGATAAACCTTATATAGCTATTGGGAATATTACATAAAATAAGAAAATCCTATGGATTAGTTTATTACAATTTACACAAACTTTGTATCGTGGTTGTTTGGTAAATAATACTTGTTATTAAGCAGGAGTTGTCGTTGTTCAAAGAATACTCATTTAAGCCAAAAGTGGCTTGTGAAAGAATATTTGTTTAAGCCAAAAGTGATTTGTGGAAAGAATAATTGAACAAGGTTAGCTAGGAGTGGTTGCAAGCCAAAAGAATACTCGTTAAGCCAGGAGTGACTTGAGAAAGAATACTTAAACGGAGTCTGATAGGAGAGGATGTAATGTGAGTTGATTTTAGCATTGCACATTTTTATGGGTTGTACTTTGTATATGGTTTTTTATTTTAAGCAGAATATGGTGAAAAACCCAAAGAAGATTCTCACTGGACACGAACTTAATCAAGTGGTTAAGTAAGTGTGAAGGTCCACTTCTAGATGGAAAGGATAAAACACAATTATATGGTGTTGATGATGAATAAGCGCAGAATTAAAGAGCATATAAAGGAAAGAAAGAAGATGGACACTAAATAGAAAAATATGAACCAAAGAATATAAAGGAATGGAAAAATAAAAAGGTGAAAGGAAAGAGAAGCTTAGGATCATGAATGTGGGGTCACGCCACGTGGAGGGGGAGGAGACTCCAAAATGAGTGATGAAGAGCCGCCACTTGAAGTGTAGAGCACTCAAGATAAGACCCAAATTCTAGGAGACCCGGCTCACTAAACATACTGACAACGTTTCTTTTCTATTCAAAATTTAATGTGTCAATACATAAGGCAAGACACTCTATTTATAGAAGTGTGTCTTGGAGAGCAAGATAGAGGGGTAGGAGTGTCATTTTGTGAGAAACCTTTTAGAAGGTAGGTCAAAGTGGAGTGCCTCCCAAGCTAGCCTACATCTTCTAGAAACTTGGTTAATGGGCGATTTGGAAATGGTTTCTAGAAGATAGGTTTTTTTGTTGGGTTTAACACTAGCCCAATATTATACTAAGTGATCCTGCCTGTTGACCAAAACGTTGGAACTTGCCTCGTCAATGGATCGACGTGTGCACCGCTTCTACCTCCGTCCTCCGTCACGATCCACTTCAAGAACCTGCAAAAGAACAGAGCGGCGCCGCT